>Ga0334890_1000475_pt1 | contig 71339 bp, 77 predicted proteins | sample GraSluR1_MG_3_FD_207220 | JGI IMG/M metagenome (GOLD analysis project Ga0334890, IMG submission 207220) | Sludge microbial communities from methane-producing bioreactor in Wageningen University, Netherlands - Granular Sludge_31_08-R1 | ecosystem: Engineered > Bioreactor > Anaerobic >... | reverse complement strand
TCTGCCAATAGTTCATTGACAAAGCTGAGATCTATGGCGGAATCTATCCGTTTGAGTATGTGATTATCCGGAATCATTTGGTATAATACGTTGTAGAAGCTGCCTTGCTTAACGGTGGTTTCAACTAACATGAAAAGCATTCCCCCTCTAGTGTTGTTTGGTTGTGCTAACTTAATTATACTATAGGCGGGTATGCTTTTTATGTTTTTATCGGACTTTTTCAGTGGTTTCGGACGGTTCTCTTGACACGATAGCAATTCATCTCTCCTTTTTTAAACCTGCCTGGCGCAGAATATTGTTCATGGTACCTAGCAGTACATCATCACCAAGATGCCCTGCTACTGTTACCCGTCCTTATTATAATGGGATGATTTCGTGCAGAGTAAAATCATAGATAACTATGCAGGCCAGGTAAAAGTAAACTGACGCCAAAAAGAGTAAAGATGACAATGGCAAATCCGATTATCACCATCCAGGCACTTTTTTGTCCTTTCCAATTGTAGTTACGCCGGGCATGGAGATAGGCCGAATATACTAACCAGCTAACCAAAGACCAGGTTTCTTTGGGATCCCAGCTCCACCAACTGCCCCAAACTTCCTCAGCCCATACAGCCCCGGTAATAATAACAATGGTTAAAAAGGTAAATCCCCCTACTACCAGTTTATATATTCGTTCATCCAAAGCCGACAAACTTAAACCGCTTTCCCCGGTTTGGGCCAGGTAAACCATGCCCAAACAAGCTGCTAACGCAAATGAACCATAAGCAATTACTGCTGTAGCAACATGGGCATAAAGCCATCCACTCTGCAACGCCGGCATTAGGGGACGGATTTCGGAGGAGAAAGTGCCGGCAACAGATAAGAGCAGAATTGCCACCAATCCAACTGTGAGGTCAAATAAAGGCGAATCCAAACCCCGGCGTACAAATATAGCAAAAAGCAGAACCCCACCGGAAAAAAGGAGGGTAAATTCATATGAATTAGCAAAAGGTATTCGTCCCCCTGTGCTCGTTCTCAGCACAAGTATAGTGACGAAGGTTATTACCGCTATATATAAAAGGGCGGAACTAAAAAATTCCCCCTGCGCCATTGGCCGCCAAAGCCTGGCCAGGTTTAACATTGTCGCCAGCAGTAATAAAATAAAAAGCAGGCTCATTAAGCTATTCTCCATTACCTGCTCCCCCTTTTATCCAAATATTCGAAGCCGTAGCGCATGCCAAGTCCGGTAAGCAATAAAACAAAGCCAGCAAACACCATATATACACCTGAATCCTGTTTAATATGTAATCCTGAATAAGTATCAAAAGAATCAAAGCGCAGATGACAGGAAGCTAACTCTGCATCTTCTCCCAGTGGGATAATGGCCATATCAATTATTTTATCCTGCTGCAAAATAGTCAACCATGCGTGGGGATGATTAGGAATGGGGCTTTGCGAATGAATACCCGTTTTACTATCCACAAAATCCGGCAAAAATATGGCCTGTATACTTATCTTTTCCTGCTCATCCAGAAGATAGCTTTCCCGCTCCTTAAGGCAAATATTTTTCTCTGCCGAACTGCTCAAGTCACTTAATTGCATTACCCATCCCCAGCTGCTCTGGTATATTTTCAAACTACCGGCTTTTAAAGGGTTATTAACATATATATCCTCTTCATAGTTTTGTCCTTTATAAGCGGACAAAGTCAAACTACTGGTATATTGGCGCGGTTGAAAGTCCGGATAATAATCTATTTTAAAATCATTTAGAGTAAGCGTCCCTTCTGGAAATCCATATGCAAACAGGGAAACGCTTTCTCCCTTTTTCACTTCCAGCAATGTATCATGGGCCAGGCCTAATGACCATATGGCACCCATAAGTATGAATACCAGGGCCAGATGCATTAATAATGAGGCTAGAATGCTGATTTTTCTCCCCCGGCGTAGTCGCTGATAAGCGCAGGCCAGAATACTTAAAGATAATAGAATATTTAAGAGCAAAAACCACCATACTTGATAAAGATTGCCCAACCCCAAGCCATTAATAATAAAAGCAACCGGCTTGCCATAATGATGTATATAAAAAGCCGGTGCCTGTCCCTGAGATATGAGTGTCCCCAGGGCACTAACTGCACCGACGATCAATAATAGATATATTGCGGTCTGCATAGAAGCCAGCTTTTTAACAAATAACTTTAAGTACCTGCGAAAAATATTCAAAAATTAAACACCTCAGCAGAACATTCATCTAACTTATTTCAGTCCCCTGGCCTCCCGGGCTTTTTGTGCTGATTTATGGGCAAGATCAATAGCTATACCCAGATTATTCAAGGTTTCCGTAGGATTGTGGAATCCATAACCATTGGTTACAACTACAAAATCCAGGTACCACTGAGCCTGGCGATGAAGTTCCTGAGCCTCCTTTAGTTTCGCCTGGTCAACATTGGCTGCCACCTGGCTAATCTTGAGCTCATTAATCGCCTCTACAACTGCCTCTCCAGCCAGATCCTGGGTTTGTTTGACCTGGTTCTGGATAGTTTCTACCCGCCTGGTCAGCCAATCGCTTCCATTACGGTGGCAGGTGGTGCAGCTTTGCTCAATATTGTTTAACGGGCTTTGCCATACATGAGAGCTTATTTTTTTACTGCCCACCTTGGTATAGGGCATATGGCAATCAGCGCAGGACAAGCCGGCTGACTCATGCGTACTATCTTGAAAGGTTTCATATTCAGCATGGCGAGGTTTTACCATTCCCGATCCAGCATCGGGATGTGTCCATTCACTAAACTTCATTTCATCATAATAAGCCAGAATCTGCTCCGCTTTTACCCCTTTATCCCAGGGAAAAGTAATCTTTTTACTTCCGGGCTGAAAATAATATGTAACATGACATTGCGCACAGACAAGACTACGCATTTCCTGCTGAGATATTTTATCCACATCCCGGCCCTGCCTCTGTAAAGCCTCAATCAGAGCTGGCCTGCTCAGTCTTAATTCCATGGTTTTCGGATCATGGCAATCCAAACATCCGATTGCTTCACTAAACTCTTCCTTTATTTCATCAAAGCTCATCAGATAATATTGTTCACCATACTTTTGCATCATTTCCGGTACCTGAGTCGATTTACACGTAAAGCATGAGGCCCCGGCCTTTTTTCGAGCCGGGTCAATTGCCAGTATATCTTCAATAGTATATACATGGGCACGCGGTTCATTGTACTCTTTGGCAAAGCCAAATCCCGCATATATGGCTGTCAAGTATGGTTTAGCCGCAAAATGCGATGGTTTTTCTGTATTAGCATAATTGGCCTGATAGCTATCCCAGTGAGCAGGATAAAACTTCGCCCAGGCCTGGGAGCTGGTTTCATTGGCAGCAATTTCGCCCTGAGGCCCCTCCAATACCACTTTATTGTTACGATTAAAAAAGAATATTCCCGCTACCAGCACTATCAGCAGAACAGAAACGCTAATCATGAGCAGCTTTTTAACCTGGTCGGGTTTCAAACTATCACCTTCCTCCTATTATCTTTCATGAACTATTTCTTGATGACAATGAAAACAATAGTCTCCTCCATTATGGCTGGTATCAGCAATATCTCCCATTAAATCACCGTGACAGCGCATACAATTTTCCTGTAAAATTTTTTTGCTCAAGTTAGTAGTGCGGATTTCAAGCGGAGCCGAATTAGTTACCACCCGATAAACATCCCTAGCACCCGAATAAGCGGCATAGGCACTGCCCGTTACCAGAGCATGTGGATCATGACAATCCCCACAATTAGCTACATTACGATGAGGGGAATGAAGGTAGCTTGACACTTGTTCATCCATAAGATGGCAGCTGCCGCAAAAATCCGCCTCTGCCAATCCCAGCGCAGGAATTTTGACCGTCAACATCATGGAAAACCCTAAAATTGCCAGTATTGCCAGCCACATCAGCGTTTTCTTCATATAATCAGTACCATCTCCTTTCAAGAAAGTCTGATACTAGACCATAATCTTTGATTACACTGCGAAAAGTTAAAAAATATGCTTCAGATGGGCATAATATACTCGCATATTAAGGTAAAAGAGATTTGTATTGCCAAAAGCACTCTATACTTAGTAGAAATTCGCTATATTAACAAAAAATCCTGCAATACAATAGTAATATAAGCATATGTGTAATCCAATAAATTCCTGCAAGAACTGGGGATGGGATAGGGTTTTTTTAGTTCCCTACAGTCTCCAGTACGTTTAAATTGGCTCTTGCATCAGGATTTTTACTATCCTGAGCATTAGTGCAGCCGAGTACCCCCATAGTAATAAATATCACAAGAGCCGCAAGCGTTAAGTTATGCGATTCCTTTTTATAATTGGCAATCATGTAAACATCCTTATAATGTGGCAAGAGGATAGCGACTGATTTATTCAAGCAGTCAAAGCAGCCAGTCTCAAAGCCGGGGGCCTGGAATCAGATAATCTCATAACGCCCCGCTTTTCTTTTCGGCGCCTGGGGAGAAACAGCCGGATACCCCAGCGTAACCGCAGCTATAAACTTGCCCTTGCCAGGTGCAAACGTTTTCTCCAGAACATCGCCAAAGCCGGTCGATAAAGGCGCAGTCATCCAGCAGGAGCCGATCCCTTTATCATAGGCCACCAGGCAAAGATTCTGAATCGCCGCGGAGGTTGACTCGACCGCAATGATATCATAATCTTTGCTGGGCTTTAACAGGAAAACCAATACGCAAACCCTGGCATTGCCAAGACTAGTTAAAAACCCCAGGGTTTCGCTGACTACCTCGGGATTATTGGGGAAACGTTTCTCCAATACCGCCCTGGTCTTTACACTAACCTCCTGAAAAATGCCCCGTAACTTTTCCATCTGTTCTTGACTCTGAATCGCCAGAAAATACCAGGGTTGATTGTTGACGGCAGATGGTGCCATGACTGCGCCTTCCAGAATATCTTGTAAGACCTCCGGTTCAATCGGCTTGTCCAAGTACTTTCTAATACTCCTTCGACCAAAAATAGCCTCCCGGGTTTCCATTCAAAACACCTCCTTGAACTCAGCTTAGCAAATCCATCGAAACCTAACAAGGTACGTTCTTCCTGTTGCTTGATTTACATTAACACGTTTTTGCCGTTCCCTGTTGCTTTACCTTACGCAGTCTTCCTAACCTGGCGCTGCTGACGGTCTGAAATGGTTTGTTGAGCCAGAGTCCGGCAATCAATTGCCCAGGATTTCATTTCCTTTCCATGAGCCCTGAAACTTCCCTGGTAGAAAAATTTAGCCCTTTCCATAAGGCGCCGGCCGCCTTCAGATATGGTAAATGCCCCAATAGCGCGTACATCTGGAGCATTGTTGTTTCTGCCCAGAACAAAACGCCGGCCAAAATCATACACCAGAGCTTTGGTATAGTTTTTATGCAGCTTATCAGTCTGATCAACGATTACTGAAGAAATATATAGATACAGCTCCGGTTCATCAAACGACCTGATGTGCTTCACCAGTTCTCCTTCTGACATTTCCCCAGTTATGATTTTGTTCCATATAGAATGCTCCAGGGGAAAAACCCAATAGTAGCCTTTAACTTTACCATTTACCTTGCAGACCCGAAACATCATCGGTTCTTGCTCAATTAATTTGCAGATAAGCGCCGCTTCAGAGTGCCAACAAGCATCGAAATACTTTCTTTCCAGATTTAACATGGGCACAATGTCAAGGATCCGAGCACAGTCGACCGTATATGCTGGATCTTTCATAATTTCACCTTCCTATTTTATTTTCACAAACACGGATAGCGCTAGTTACGCACTACCGCCGTTTATTGGATATTGATTATGGACACAATGAATTAATGTGTAGCTAGAGGAATATTTCGCTACAGGGGAGAAAATCTGTTGGGGTATTTCTTGGGGGGTTTCATTATTTCACCTTCCTATGATTTGCGACCCCTGGAAGTAAAATTACCAGAGTCCCTATTCATTATAATCCATTTCAATAAAAGAGTCACGGGACGGTTCAGGGAATTGTTTCCAGGGAGATTGTTATTTGAACTGCCATTTTATAACTATTATTAATACCGATTATAGCTAAATTCATATTTCCTCGCTGGTAGTTTGCGTAGCATTACGATCCCGCCACATCTGCCGAACCATTATTATTAAAGTGGTCAGAGCAAATAACATAAGTAAACCAAAGACAACATTGCGGACACTGCCCACCAGCATATCTCCCACATAGGAATATACCAGGGTAGCGGGAAGCTGCCCCAAACCGGTTGCCCAGATGAATTCCCACCAGCCCATGGCAGTTAAACCGGCAGCATAACTTACAATATCAAAGGAAACAAAGGGCAGTAGGCGGGCAATCAACACCGCCCATTTACCGTACTTCTCGAAAAACACATCAACTTCTTTAAGCGCCCTGCGGGTTGTGAATTTCTCAACACAGCACGCCCATAAAGGCGAGCGATGGCAAAACAAAGTATGGCTCCTACCATGGCACTGCTCCAGGATAAAGCAGCACCTTTTGCCCAGCCGAACAGACCGGCGTTGGCAAAGGTAATTACAAAAGCCGGTAAAGGTGCGGCCAATGATTGAAACACCATCAGGAAAAAGGATACCACCGGCGCCCATATACCAAAAGACAGGATATATTCCCGGGCTGCATCCACATCCACTCTTGATAAAACCTTAACCGCATTTTGAATAATTTCCTGGAATGCCGGCACCAGATAGTATAAAAGTACCGGTATGACCAATAAAGCTATTTTAAACCACCATTGTTTCCACACTTTTTTATCCAATATAATCCCTCCCGCCTGGTATTTAATCCCGTGCAAAGAAAACTGAAGGTCCCTGCAATACTGGAAATTCGGCTTCTTTAAAGATATCTTGACATTTCTTAATATTAAAACCGCGACTGGCTTCAGTTTTTTCAACTGTATCCCGGGGGTTAAATCCTGCCTCCGCCCAAAATAGATTAGCCCCGGCTATGGCCCCCGGGGTGTTAGGCTCATGAGTACAATTCCCTAATACCCCCGGCCCCATAGCCAGGCGAACTATGGCCACTATGTGTCCCATACTCTTTAGCCGCCAGTAAAGCGGCCTGACAACAGTTCCTGCCTTTTTTCATTTCTTCACCGGCTATTTGCAAAGCTCTCTTGGTATCCATTGTTTATATCCCCTTGTCTATTATGGCGCAAAATCACTATTCCTCCGTATATACTGCATAAACTTACCAGAAAGGCAAAAAGCAACGAGGAACTGAAAGCTACAGTTGATGAAACTTGATAACCGGCAAGTAAAGCTACATATGCGCCTTCCCTAACTCCGTAACCATTTATGCTCACTGGTATCATTGCTACTGCCGAGGTTACAGGTATTAAATAACAGGCATCCCACCAATCCAAGCTAGTGAGGTTAAACGCTAAAAAAATGCTGTAGTTAACGGCTACCACAGTAATCTGAAATAGTAGTGACAGTACTACCACAATTCCCAGCTTAAGCCAATTCTTACGAAAGCTTTTTCCTTGATCACCAATACCCTCAAGGAACTGACCTAGTCGATGAGCTCTTCGCCATTTACAGGAATATCGGGAGAGAAGTAGGGCGGTTAAAAAGATGGTAATTAGCAACAATACTATGAATAATAACCATATGCCGTCTCGCGTTTTTCCGGTAGCAATAGCACCAAGTATGCCCACCAGATATTGTAGTTTATAACGATCCGGCTGGAATGGGTGAGGACGGAAGGGTCGTTTGTATGCTCAGAATAGCTGGTAATATTTATTATATGTAAAATAATTTTTAGTTATAGTTGTTAATCTTTTTTATCTGCCGTTAAGAATTGCAAGAATAATACCAGGTTATGAAATCATGACATTGTTTCCCTGCTTTGAACTGATTAGAGGGACTGAATGTTGTCAATAACCCCGTCCCCTTGACATCTTGTCAATAACCCCGTCCCCTTGACATCCGTATGGGGCAAAATATTTTCGAGGGCGCTACTTGCCTTCAATTTTGAACCTCAAGTATAATAGGAATTACAAAGTTTGGAATTGATTATCAATAAGAAGCTATTGTCGATTGTGGAAAGGAGGGAAGGAAATGTCCATAGCCTCTCCCAAACCAGATAAAAAATACAGCTATGCCGACTACCTGCAGTGGCCGGATGAAGAAAGATGGGAAATAATCGATGGGGTTCCCTATGATATGAGCCCGGCGCCTTCTACCAAACATCAAGCTATATCCATGGAATTAGGGAGACAAATAGCAAATTACCTGCGCGATAAAGAATGCCAGGTTTTTGCCGCCCCCTTTGATGTACGCCTGCCGCTAAACGCGGAAAAAGACGAGGAAATCTATAATATTGTACAACCCGACCTGAGCGTAATCTGCGATCCGAGTAAACTGGACGAACAGGGCTGCAAGGATGCGCCCGACCTGGTAATAGAAATTATCTCCCCCTTTACTGCCAAGAAGGAATTAAATGAGAAATTCAATCTCTATGAACGCAGCGGGATTCCCGAATACTGGGTGGTTTTCCCCAAATTCAATGTTGTAGTGGTATACAGCCTGGATGATGAGGGAAGATATCAAAAAAGCGGGGAATTTACCAGCGATCAGGTATTGAGCACCAAGCTCTTTCCCGGACTGGAAATCAAGCTGGAGGATGTATTTAGATAAATAGCAAATTAAGAGGTTCTTAGCTTAGCAAAACCATCAATATCTAGGCAGCGTATATTCTTTCTATTGCTTAATTTGATTCTAATGCAAAAAGTTATTAGCATTCATTGGCTTATATAAATATACCGCTCGCATTCTTCGGCAAGCGAAGAGCAGAAGAGAAAGGGAATAACCCCTCTCCCTCCTGCTCTTTGACTTATTTGCCGGACGTATCTTCAGGGGTGTTTAATTCACGGATCCCGCCGCCTCCTATACCCCTGGGACCGTTGCCGCTGCCGTTCCTGCGCCCGCGTCCCCTGCCAGGATTAGGGCAATTGTACCCGCGACCTACCGAACATTTTCCTCCAAGGCGACCAGTTCCGGTTCCCCTACCCAGAGGACCGGTTCCGTCTCGATTAGGCATCAGCTTCCACTCCTCTCTAATTTAAACCGCATTCAACTGTCCAATAATATTTTCCCAGAGGGGAAAAAGCATTTTATGCACTTCGGGATTAGTGGCTGGGATTTGAGCTTTGGCAATAGATTCGGCAATAATAGCACTGAAAGGTATTTTACCGGCCAGGGGCAGGGAGTTTTTCAGCGCCCAGTTTTCTAGCTCCCGGCTGATCGGGGGATTTAGATCCCATTTATTGATAATCAATACGCCTTTTATGCCCCGTAACTGCATTAACTGGTGAACGCGCTGCAGATCATGGAAGCCGGAAAGGCTTGGTTCGGCAACTAAAACTATCAGGTCAACCCCTACCATGGAGGAAATAACCGCGCACCCGATTCCGGGAGGGCCGTCGGCAATAATTAGCTCGGCCTTATTCATATCGGCCATTTTACGTGCCATGCTTTTAACCTGAGCCACCAGTTTACCGGAGTTTTCCTCGCCCGGTCTCAAGTCGGCAAAAAACAAGTTCTGCTTTTTTTGATTGAATACTCCCTCAAAGCAGTGCCCTGAAGACCGTGCTTGCATGGCAATGGCTTCCACCGGGCAAATCTTCTCACAAAATCCACATCCCTCACAGAATAGCGGCAAAACCTGGTATTCCGAGCTGATAGCATCAAAACGGCAGAGTTCCATACAGAGGCCACAAGAGATACAGGATTCCTCATCTATATGGGCGCTATATCCGGCAGTGAATTGGTAGGCCCTTATATTTTGTGGTTTTAAGAGAATAGGCAGGTTAGAGGCGTCGACATCATAATCACAGGCTATACAATTTCCTGCCAGTTGTATAAAGGAAGAGGTCAGCGCGGTTTTGCCGGTGCCTCCTTTGCCGCTTATAAACAGTATCTCCTTCATGATAACCTCCATATCACCGCTACTTTTGGCAATACAAATATTAATGAATAAATGCTTTTCATGATAAGGCCCCCTTAATCTGCCTAAAAACATCGCTTAAGATATCAAGCAAAACGGGCATGGCCTCCAAAGGATCCCGGCCTTGCATATAAGCCTGGGCCAATTCCACACTAAAGGGAATGCGCCCCAGTATAGGAACCCCGGTTTGGCCGGACAGGGCTAATAGCTCTCCATCTTCCCCCTGCCAGCGGTTTATCACCAATCCTCCGGGTATCCCCAACATTGCCACAGCTTCCAGGGAGAGTTCCAGGTCATGCAAGCCAAAGGGGGTAGGCTCAGTCACCAACAGGCAATAGTCACTGTCTCTTATGGACTCAATCATGGCGCAGGTAGTTCCGGGAGGACAATCGATTATTCTTAAGGCGGCTCTTTCCCCCTGCTTTTTCACTGCTTTTATGAGCGGCGGACCCTGAGCTTCCCCGATATTAAGCCGACCGGTCAATACCCGGCCATGCCCTGGCAACCGGGCTTCTTCAATAACCCCGATAGGATGCTCTTTTTCCTTTATGGCCGCCAGGGGACAAAGATAGGCACAGGCTCCGCAGGAATGGCACAGCTCATGGAAAAGCAAGACTTTTTCGTTAAGTACCAGCAGGGCATTAAAATTGCATACTTCGGCGCAGCTTCCGCAGAAATTGCAATAATTATAGTCAATTTCGGGTACTAAGCGGCTTACATTAGCAGTTTCTGGGGCCGAAGCCATTAATACCAAACCCGCATTGGGTTCTTCCACATCAGTATCAATCAAAGCTGAATTCTCATCACCCAGAATCCGCAGCAGACAAGTACTTACCAAAGTCTTCCCTGTACCGCCTTTGCCACTGGCGACAGCGATTTGCATATTTATCTCCATTCCTTTCTTAAGGCACAAAACGTTATGAAAGAATCTCTTTCGTACTTATCAACTGTGGCAGTCTCCGGCATGGGCATGTTCGGAGCATACTTCCCCGCTGCTTACCAACTCGTCTTTTTCAAAACGAACAATAACATCATCAATACTGCCGGATATCCCAACAATTAACTGAATACCCTGGGTGGCAAATAGATCCTGAGCTCTTCCGCCCATGCCCCCGGCTATAACCAATTCAACGCCCAGTTCTTTTAAAAAACCAGGCAGAAAACCAGGCTGGTGCCCAGGATTGGCCACTGATTTTAATGTTTTGGCATTCGTATCATAAAGGGTAAATTCTTCACAATGCCCGAAATGGGCACAGACCATATCTCCCTCTTTAGGAATGGCTATCAACATAATATACTACCTCCACTAACTAAATTTTTAATAACCATATTTTGGCAATAAGCGCAAAACTCAAGCATTAGGAGTCAATAATTCATGGAGCTCACCAGCCTCATAGCTTTGGCGGGCCTCTTCCACCGTTTTCCCACCGGCACCGGCAAATACCTTTATCCCAGCTACCTCCAAAGCTGCATAGGCTTTAGGCCCCACCCGCTGGGAAATAACCATTCCCACATTGTTTCGTATCAGAGCCTGGACAGCTCCTGTGCCTGCGCCGTGTTCCGCCTCAGGTCCGGTATTGGCTAGAGGTTCATATTGCTTGGTCTCCGGGTCCCAGAGCATAAAACATTTACAGCGTCCGAATCTTCCCTCTACTGGAGACGACGGGGTTGAATCGGCGGAACAAACCGCAATTTTCTTAGACATGTCCTCACCACCTTTCAGATTAGCAAGCAGCTGACAGTAGCTTCCGATTAAGGGGTACCAAAGCATCTACCCGACAATAGCCTGAGGCTTCTGTTTACAAAGCGGCTTTCGTTAATGAGCATATGCTCATATTGCTTATCATAATAGTATTTCTCTGGGTACAATTATGTCAAGCAGTATTTTATATAGTTCATAAGTTTTCTGGAAAATAGCTGGGGCTAGAGGAAGGTTTTCATTGTGGAATGAAGGAGAAGGGGCAGTTCCCATCAGGGTAGGGATCACTGATTTAAGCGAACGCAATGTAACGACAAAGAGACGGTAAACCGGGCTAGGCCACTGGGGCAGATACATGGACCTGCCCCGTTTGTTTTATTGCATCGGCATCTGGAAATTCTGGGATTGCTGTTGTTGAATGGCCTGCAGTCCCTGGTCAAAATATTGCTGTTCTCCCGGGTTCAGAACAAATAGAAGCTGCTGTAATTGACCTACATGGCGCCTTTCTTCATTGGCAATATGAGTGAGTACCTTTTTCACCCTTTCATCAGTAGTAGCCATAATATGCGCTTCGTAGCCGATGATTGCCTCCAATTCACCTGCAATATCAACCCTTAATGCCTGTATTAATTCCTCATTGGAGAGGGGGCGGGGTAAATTAGCTACAAAGGGATCACCAAGTAAAGCCACATCTTTCATCCTTTCTTATTTTTACTTAGTTTGTCGTTTCCGGTGGTAATGTATTCATAAGTTATTGCACAATTACCTCTGGAAAGTATATGGTAGCATATATTCATGATTGCTCATTCTATTTGAAATGAACTTATCTTTTTTTATTACTGTTCCCCTGACCTGAAACAGAGGTAGTTTGAGATATTAACGTGAAAAATGCCTTTTCATTTTTTTGTATCGCTGCTGATATGGCAAGATGGAGGTTAAAGTGAAAACAATCGCCTGACATGGTAAACTATTAAAGATGCTTTTTACCCAAAATGCAGAATTCTGTATGCAGAGGAGGTAAATAAAATATGTTCGAAGTTTTCAACTATGAGGATATAATTTGCGCCCGAGGTAACAGAGAAATGCCCTGGAAACCTTCCTTTCAAATGAATGTCTATTATTATCTTATCGATGGCTTGCTAATAGATAGTGGACCATATTCCCTAGCAAAAGAGGCCATAGAGTTTTTTAATGCCCATATAATAGAGCAGGTATTTTTATCGCACATCCATGAAGACCATGCCGGAATGGCCTACTGGTTGCAAGAAAAGATGCAAATTCCGATTTATCTGCATGAGGGTTCTCTGGAAGAAGCCAGGCGAGAACCTGAATTAGCAAAATACCGGTTGGGTATATGGGGTAGGAGAAAGGCATTCAACGCCGAGCCAATAAACGATACAATAAAAACCGGAAGCTATGTTTTCGATGTTATTGATTCACCCGGACACTGCCCTTACCATAAAGTATTACATGAGAAAACCAAAGGTTGGCTGTTTTCCGGCGATCTCTTAAACAATCTTAAGCCGAAAAGTGTTATGTTTGATGAGAATACGAATGATACAATATTATCAATCAGGAAAGTGTTGGACTTGGATTTCACTACGGTATTTTGTGCTCATACCGGTATCCGAAAAAACGCTAAAAACTTATTTCTTAAAAAGTTGAATTATTTACTGGAACTACAAAAAGATACTCAGGTATTAAGAAATAGAGGATTTAGCAATACGGAAATTGTTGAACAGCTTTTTCCCGGACCTGACCCCATCAGCAGTTTATCAGGAGGAGAATTTTCTTCTTATTATTTAGTCAGCACACTGTAAAAGCCTTTATTACATGTATCTAGGCAAAATACCTGAATGCTTTCTTTTCTCTCCTTTTGGACAGATTCTTTCTAATAAGGAAATTACATATTTCCCTATAATGTTTTTCGGTATTTTTTCTAAAATTCACTTAATACTCATCCCCAAAAACAATGTCGTATTTCTTCAGCAAAAATCGAATATATATACCATAGTCAAGCAATTAACCAATACCAAATTAACCTATACGAATATGCTGGGGGAATGGTTATATGGAAGAGCAAGGGCGCGAGTTTCGCACTGTCCGGGGCTACCAAATTAAGCAACAGGCAACTAAAACTATTACCGCCAGCATGGAAGATTATCTGGAAATGATCTACCGCCTGGCTGGTAAAAAGGGATATACCCGTATGGGTGATCTGGCATCAGCACTTAATGTGCAACCTCCATCGGCCAGTAAAATGGTACAGAAGCTGGCGGATATGGGTTACCTGCAGTTTGAAAAGTATGGTGTGATAGAACTAAGCAAAAAGGGGCAGGAACACGGGCAATATTTGTTAAAAAGGCATGAGACTCTGGAACGCTTATTAAGCATTATAGGGGTTAAAGAGCAATTGTTGGAGGAAACTGAAAAAATTGAACATTATATCAGTCCGGAAACTATAGGAAAAATTATGCTGCTGGTCGAATTCATGGAGAATAATTTCGAATGGAAACAAGCTTTTTACGAATTTCAAAAGCATGAGGGTTGATTAACCCCCATGCTTTAATATCGGAGTTTATCCTCCCAAAGCACAAAAGCGCTGCAAGCCCATAAGATGACAGGCAGCGGCGCCGGAGGTGCCGAAGAAGTATACCGGCTTCTGTTTACAATATGCCGTAATAGTGGAGTTTACCACGGTACTACCCGTAGCCGCAATAACATCACACCATTCCAGCACTTCATCAGTTGCTTCATAGCCTTCTACCTGTACACCTGATTTGATTTTCCCAATATTATCTGGATCTAGGTCCACCACCCGCAACTGAAAAGATGCCGCCAGTTTTTCCAGCATCGCAGGTTGATAGCCAATAAGGGCTACCCGGGGCGTACCAAAATCTCTTTTTATTTGTTCAACCAATTCGGCAGCACATTGCTCAGGTTGCTCGTCATGACAATGGACGGTCCTATCAATCAAGCCCAAATAGCGGCATACAGCATTCATACTGGCTATTAGCACCGCCCGGTCAAAATTGTTTGTCAACGGCATATTCAATACTTGTTGTAAGGTTCCCTTGAAATTACCTGCCATGTCGGTAAAGGCTTGTCCTTTGGCGCCTTTGAACTCAGCCTGCATTAACTTCTCTTTACCTTTAATAATAGGAAAATCCTGTCTTTTGGGTTTTCCTATGGCCTCTTCCGCTGTAAGCGGCCGGCCGGTGATTATAATCTCTTGTTCCAAAAGATTATTGTCTTCCACTATCTTTCGAAATCGCTTCATAAGCTCAGAATAGAATTCTTCCTGCATACTCATTTGTAATCATTCCTTTCTTGAACCCCAATAATTTATAACGATGTGAAAAATGTCCCCTGCTTCTTTAAGCGGTCAGGTTCCTATTAACCAAACAGGCGGCGGGTTCAAAGCTCCCGCCTCGTTGCAGCAAGGTGTTGAAAATGCTCCGCAGTATCTTCTAATGCTTAAAATTTTAGTGTATATCCTGATTCAGATTCAAGCCCGAGTTGCTGCTTGACGTTATTTTATGTAGTTACTGTCTCCCGTCAAGATTTAAGCTTTCGGAGCAAAACCCCAACATACTCCAGGAAATCCTAAAACAGTTCCATCTGTTTCTGTTGTCCCAATCGTCGCAACGCTTCCGGATCATGATCCTGGAAATAAGCATGCCGTATTTCTTTGTCTGCTGCAATCAGGTATTTATCCGGACTGGTGCTGGGCCGCAAGCGGCAGCTGTATACAATGGGAAAGTAATCACTGATAAATTTACCCTCAGCCAGAGCAGTCAGCGCAACAATCTGGAAGCCCAGTTGTTCAGCAATAAAGAAGACCGGATCCAGAATATGCTCACTGGAGGCCTTGCCGAAGGGATTATCCAGAATAACTGTACGGCTGCGTTTCACCCTTGGGTTTACCGCCTGCCGTTTTTCGGCCAGGTAATTTTGAATGCCCAGGAATAAAGCCATATTCTTACTCCACTTTTCTCCTCCTGACCACTGGTTGGAGCTCTCCCAAGCACTGGGATAACTGCTGACCTTGCCATCAGCAGTAACCTTGCGGCACTTAACCTTGATATTCTTTCCCTGCATGACATTACTCAACAGCTGCGGGGCTTGCAGCCATTTTTCAATGTCTTTGTGCATGAGAGCATAGTTTTCTTTTCCGTTTTCATCACGGTAGCGGTTCTCCTCAATCTGATTGAGCATCCAATCTACATGCCTGCGCAGCTCATCCTTGCCTTCCTTTTCTTCCCATTGCGGCACATCAAATTGAAATATTTCCTTCCAACTATCCTGGACCTTAATCCTGGTCTTACGGGGAATAGCCCGCAGCTCACCCGCCATAGTCAGCAAATAGCTGTGTATATGATTAATAAACTGCTGCAACTGACGATCATGTTCCCGCATATCATCCTCAGCATGGCGGATAGCCAGAGCAATGCGGCTGCTCAAACGATTCTTCCATTCCCCTACTTCCTGATAATTATCCAGATATTTTAACCCGTTCATAACCATCCGGCGCAGCTTAATATCCTGCAATTCCTCCCGACAGAACTGCCCCAGGCGGCTTCTTTCCTGTTCCAGCCCGTCCTCAAGCTGATTGAGGTGGGCCTGTTTATCTTCCAATTCTTTTATATAACGTTCAATTATAGGCATGGGTCGGTAGCTAAAGTCCTGCGCCACCGAGGAGGGCAAATCCACATAAGCAATGTCATCCTGCAGATATTCATACCGTTCATGATAGCGTTCCAATTCTACCAGAGCTTGCTTAAACATATCTTCTTCTGCCTTTAAAATGATGGCCTGCTCATCCAAATAGTTTTGTTTGCTTTGAATTTCCTGGTACTCCTGATCCAGCTCATCTTTGACCACAATAAGCGATTGGCTAAAAACAACAGCCTGGGTAAATTTTTTATAAAAATCGCCTTCCTGCTGGTTAAAACGATCCTGAGCGATAGCATAGTCTTTTTCCGCCTGCTTAAACCCGGGCTCCAGCCTTTTTAACTGCTGCTTAAGTACTTTCGTCTGCTGAATGATTACATTAATTTCTTCCTCGCCGCCAGGAGGAAATATGAAGTCTTCATCTATTTCAGTGTCACATTGGCGCCGCTTCCGTTCCAGGTTTTTTTCACTATCATTTCTGGCAGTTCGGGCCTGGTTCAGCCGGTCTTCCAGCTGTTGCCTGCCTTTTTGCTTCTGATGCAGGACATCCACCAAATCCCGGCGCTCGATTTCCAACAAATCGCGACTAAGTTTGCTTTCCTGAGGGATAGCCGAATTGACTTCCTGGTAAAGTGGCTGCTCTAGCAAATAGCGTAATTCCTGTTTAATCATCAGCAATTCCTGCTGCAATTCCTGCTTTCTCCGTTCCCCTCGCTCCTTTTGCCGGTTTAGCCGCTCTAGTTCCTGTTCCCGGGCCAACAGGAGCTCCTGACACTGCTGTAAATCCAGTTCGGCTTTATCGCGCTCGCCGGTTTTACGGATATAATCCTGCGCTTTCATAATCCGGTTGCTCAAGTAGGCATGTTCCTCACTTATCTCATTGTTCATTTTGCTCAGGCTATCCAGCCGGGTATCTATCTCCCGCAAACGCTCTTCCCGGCTGCGTATACCCTGATCCAGCTCTACCAATTGTTCCCGGAGTTCCTGCCAGGACTGCTGTACTTGACAAGTTTCTTCATAAGGATGCTTCTCCCAAAACTGTAGCAGCTGTTTCCTGAACTCTTCCATTTCCTGCAGCAAGACTTCCTGCTGCCGACGTTCAGAACTGGCATCATGCGCCTTCTTCTCCAATTCCTGTTTCCAGTTTTGAAAGGCTTCTGAAGACAGATTTGCTTCCCAGTTAGCTGGAAATACCCGCCTTTTCACCTCTGGAGCTTCATGGGATGGTTCACCCCGGCCGTCCAGTATGCTGCGGGCCTCCTCCTGGGTAAGGATAAAAACCGGATGAGTCAGCATCATTGCCTGCCGCCGCAGACGGGCCAGGAGATTATTGGCTTCGGAGGTCCCACATACCAGACTAATTGCCCAGAAGGGGTAAAGCGAGAAATATTCGCTGACTGAATATCCCAGTTGTTGGGCCGCTTTCTCAACATAAACCGCCCCTGCCTCCAGGTAGGTAAACTGCTCCCGCCAATCATCAATCCAGGTCTCAACCAGCGGGTCAGCGCTATAATAAATGCTGGACTCGTAAAACGTATGCAGGGCCAGAGCCTGGCTTTCCTCCAATATGGCCCGTTCCTTATGTAAACGGAGATTTTCTACCGTATCCTCAAAATGATTTATTACGGTGGTTTGCTGGGTATACAAAGAATGAACAGAATAAAGTTCGGTTTTCAATTCTTTCATGCGCAATAAAAGGCTTTCCTGCTCTTCCTGAATACGCTCATTAAGGTCCTTAAGACTCTGTTCCTCACGAGCGTAGTTTTGTAATTGCGGACGCAGCTGCGCCAGTTCTTCCAGCAACCGCCGCTTATCCTCTTGTAATTTTCGAATCAGACCCTGATTTTCCAGGCGATTGCGCTCTAACTCAGCCACTCGCTGTTCCCATTTCGCTTTTTCCTTTATGACCTCTTCCTGGACCGGGTTGGCCAGAATCTGACTGGCAATGCTCTGCATATCATTTTCCGCTTGAATACGCTGCTGCTCAGCCTGTCCCTTTTGCTCCCGCAGTTTGTAATAATGGTTCTGCTGTTCCTTATGATTTCTTTCTATTTCCCGTAGTTCCCGGTTTACATTATCCAGTTCAGCCTGACTCTCCTGCTTTTGCCCATCCAGTATCTCTTCTTCCTGCAAATAACAGTAACGCAGATACCCGGCATTATTCTTAATTTTTTCTTCCAGGTTTCTTACATCAGGATCAGCTGCCAAATTCCTTATCTGCTCGGTATAGTATTTAATTTCTTCATCACTGCTGCGAATCCGCGCCTTCAATTGAGAAATCTCCAGATTCTGCAAGCGGCTGTTTTTTTGATCATATTCTTCGTGTTGCTCTTCATATTCTTTACGCCGCTCTTCATAGATTTGACCGGTATAATCCAGTTCCTGCCGACGACTGGCCAACTGGTAAGAAGCCTGCTTTCTTTCCCACTCTTGCCGCTTCTCCTGCAACCGGGTAGTCGCCTGCCGCTGTTCTTCCAGCCTTTGTGCGACCTGCTCCTGCTGTTGGGTCGCCAATTGATATAGCGACCGGGTATCCCCTTTTACCTTGAGCAAGGCCTGCCGGGCTTCATCATAAAGCGCATAACGATTAACATAACTGTTGATTTTCCTATCAACCTGTTGACTCTCTAAGATTTTATCCCGTAATTGCCGGTGTTTTTTAAAATGCTCCCGCTGCCTTTTAAAGGTCTCTACGAAATCTTTGGTTCCGCCACCGGCCAGAGCCTCTTCCACGGTGGGAATCAAGAGTTGGTTAACCAACTGGGTGGTAGTGCTGCATCCGGCAAAAAAACCTTCCACCGCCCCTTCGGCAGCATTGATCCGGGCTACACTTTTCCATTCCGAGTTAATTATTTTAAAGTTATCTTCAATATAACTCTGATACTCCCGATTGCTGCTAAAATAATGCGCATTCAAATGGTTGCGGCTCATATACTGGTAGTAATCTGCCATTTCCTCTTTGCTGGAAGGCCTGCTCGGGCCGTTCTGCCCCTCGCGCACAAAAGGCAGCCCCTCCAAAGAGTGTTCATCACCAGGCCCATATTCGTACACATATTTGTAAGAGTCCATACCTTCTTTGCTATGAAACAGGGTCACGGCAGTAAGGGCGTATCGTCTGGGCCTATCGCTGATAAGCCATTCAACCGCCAGATGAGCGGGACTATTCTCCAGAGCAAAGGTGTCTTTGGCTTTACGTTCCCCCAACAGGGTATGGGGCAAAACTGTCTGCAGAACCGCCTGAACCAGTACGGTTTTGCCTCCTCCATTTTCCAGCAGGATTACCCCGTTATAGCTATCAAATTGAAAAATTACATCATTATAACGTTTAGCCCCATTTTCAAAGACTAAATTGGTAAATCGAATACGAGATATAGCCGGCATTACTTTCTCTCCTTATCCGGGCTGTTCCGGTAGATAAACTCCAGTATATTCTGGTTATGTTGTACTTCCATGTAATAGCGCTGGATAATGGTTTGCGCTTTTTCGGTCAGTGTCACTTCATCCTCGCCGATATCCCTGATTAAATCCTGCGCCTCCAGAAATTTTTTAACCGTGTTCAAAAACCCTAAACGGCTGCGGGTGCGGGCATCCTGGGCTTTGACCTTCTCCTTTAAATCATCCAGTGCATCCCACTTATCGATCACCTGCTGCCAGTTATATTCCAGCTCGGATTCCATTTTCTCCAGCTCTTTGGGGTTGATTTCCTTTAAGGCCAGCAGACGCTCATTTAATCTGGTCAGCCAATGATCCAGGGTCAGAAACTCGCGGGTAGCTTCCATGGTCTGGTAGCTATCGTAGAATTCCCCAAACAGTATGATAATAGCTACATACATTAGATAAATATCGGCATTCACAGCGTACGCCGGTAAATACTGATCTTTCAAGCTCTGGTTGGACACATGAAAAGGTGAGCTTAAGGCCAGAGGAATAAGATACAGCTGATCTCCGGCAGATATTACCGTACATTCAACTTCCTGGGCAAATTCCTCCACCAATCCCCGCACCACGTCATCGGCCAGGTAAAGCCGCAAGGCTTCCTTATCGCCATAGCCCTTAAGCGCAAGCCTGGTATAAAGGCGAAAGGCTTCCATAACCTGCTGTTCTTCATAGAGCATTTTTTTCCTTCTCCAATCTTAGTTGCATGTTACGGATACTGTAACGTGCGGTAACTTTCAAAACTTCACCCCGCTCCACCACGGTCAAACTCCGGGCTTTACCCGGGAGAATGGCCACAGCTTCCCCCAGGGTACTTTCCTGGATGCTTTCCAGGTCTTTGTCTAAATTAATGGGTGAACGCTGATGCAGCAGTATCCAAAAATCATAAAAGAAACGCTGCTTAAGCAGATGTTCCTGCCCACTGTTATAGCAGTAATTAACCACTTCCTGCAAATATATTTCCTCCCCTTCTCCCAGGGCTTCAAGAACCAACTCCATAACCTGGCGGTAATTCTTCCGCCGGACTGCTTTCTCCCGGGCCTGCAGTTCTTCATCCCGGGCTTGCAGGAATCCCTCGGTTTCCACATTTTCCCTACGCCGCTCCACTCTCTGCCGGGCGAATACGGTCAAGGGCGACCACTGTTCTCTGCGCTCCAAAAACAGAAACGGCTCTACCAGGGTGCGAGCGGCAGTTAGGGGCAAGGGGGCAGCCAGCAGCTGCTCGGTAATTTCCTTTTGAAAATTAAATGAATCAATACCGGCAAAGTATAAAGACTCCTGGGCAGCCTGCAAGGCGGTAGTCTTTAGTTCGATACTCTCCCTTAATAAATTCCCGTGTTGATTATGCACTTCGAATAACTCGACATCAATTCTTACCATGAGTTCATAGGTCTGCTCGTCTTTGGGCGTCTTTCGTTCATAGCTTAAACGCTCCCTGGTCTCACCGACAAAGACCTGCAGCTCTTCGAATTCTTTATCTTCACGACTAAGGCGCAGGTTAATTTCTTCTATTATATCCCGATAACGCTGATACGTACTCTCCGACACAATGTTGCGCTGCACCTCATGGCGAATACGTATTATCCTTTCTTCCAGAGTCTCAACTGCCACCCGCATTTCATCAATCTGACGCAATGCTCCCCAGAACTGCCCTCTTTCCAACTGCTTGCGCAATAGCAGCTGATTTATGGAGACCTGAAACTCACTATAATATTCCCGGGTGGCAAATACCAGTTCCAGGCCTTGATCAGCCAAACTGTAATACTGGGTAGAGCTTTTAATATCACGCCGGTCTGCTTTTAAAATAGAGATGAAAATAGTATCTTCCTGGCGGGTATGCCAATCGTAAAAACTGCGGGAGTTTCTTTTCCCACCCGGAGGACGAAATACGTCAATAATATCGCGGGCCAGTTTTTCATAGCCTTCGCTATCCAGATCCAGTTCTCCCTGATTAATGCTTTGGAAAAACTGGGCCAGTTCCTTAACCCCGGTCTTGTGATTGCGCAACAGCATATTTTCAAAGAAAAACAGCAGGGTAAGTAAACCCAGGCCGAAATAATCAATGGGTCGATTGCTATTATCAGTAGTCTTTTTATTCTCCAGCCGAAATAAAGGATCAAAAATGGCTAGCCGCTGCACCCGTTCGCGATAATTAGCCGTAATATTTCGCGCATCTAGCTCCACGAAGCATCCCTCCATATTGCTCCCAGCTCCGCGCGGCTCAGGGCTTCCTGCGGATAGTAACCGCCATTACCCAATATATCCCTGATTGTTTCCTGTTCCGCAAAGGAAAAATAGGTCAGGAAGTGAGCCAGAGCCTCCTCATTACAAACCTGGGTTTCTTTGCCCCGAGCTGCCGGTTTGGATAATAAAGCACGATAAAACGCTATCGCCGGAAGAGCCAGATGCCGCATGTTCAAGCTATGCCAGATACTGATTCCTTCATAGTCCAAATCCCCAAAATAATAAATGCAATGCTCACGGTTTTGCAAACTTAACTGTTTATCCAGCATGATGATATCGGCGGTAATCTTCCAACCTGCTCCATAAATCAAGCTATAAAACATCGTATCCGGTAAATATTCCAGCAAAGCATGAAAAGTAGCCTTGTTCTCTACCACCAGATGCAGGCCGGTTTCGTCCCTCTGGGCATGCTGAAGCTGGTTTACTGCCAGCATCAGAGGATCAGGCAAATATACAATATTCATAGCCGACCAGATTCCCACCCTCTCCAGAAGCTTCTTGCCGCCTTTTTCGTCAATCCATTTTTCATCCCCCACCAGAGCATAAGACCTTTCGGGAGCGGTAGCCTCATCATCAGGCAAGCCCTGCTCTTTCAGGAAGCGGTTTATATGTTGAATATAGGGCAGGTCGTTTTCCCATTCCGAAGCCGCCAGGCTATAATATGCCTCTAGTTTGATTAAGGGATGCAGGATAAAATGAAAACGCTCAATTTCCTGCAAGAAATCAGCCGGGATTTTGGACTGGATTATACGGTAAGCATTGGCCAGGGGGATGGGTTTCTGATTATAGCCTTGCTGCTTCACAGCCGTTAATATTCCTTTTTGCTCCAGATCATTAATCAAGAGCGCAAAATCTTCATAGCTGGCCTGTCCTCCCACCAGTTGCTCCAATTCACTTAGTAATATAGTTTTCTTTTTACTGGCTTGAAGAAAGGATAGAACGGTATTATCCATAACAGTCGGCTTATCCTCTCACAATTTTTCTTGTCTCGCGGCTCAAGGGGTACCGCGCTAATCTCCCATCCATGGGAGACAACCTTTAATAGTGACATCCGAAGACATCAGGAGCACCCGCAGGGTGTTGCATCCATGCTTCGCCAACGCTTGCTTTGCATATTTATGCAACCCTATGCAGCAAAAAGGGGTTTTTGCAGTAGAGTCAAAAATTGATTATTTGACTCTACTGAGTTCCGGCTGCAACCTTATGCAACAAAAGGAGTTTTTGCATAGAATTACTACTTTAATTATACCTGATTATGGTCTGCTTTCGCACTCTCCCCAAAAATGTGCTGCTTCCAACCTTCCCCTTATTCAACTCTGAACCGGAAAAGAAAGTGTTAGTGAGTGCCAGGTGAATTTCATAATTCTCCGTGGACAAACACCAAATTGCTTTCCGGCTAATATATTAATTTAGATTTTAAAAGTTAGCCGGGTGCAACATTTTTACCCATATATAGCTTTATAGAAAAACATCGGGTTAAAATATTGGCCGGCTAATCGAAAGTGGTGAAAGAAATATGCCCCATACTCTATCCCTGGCCGATATCCCCATCGGTGTAAGCGTCCGGATTGCTAAGATCTTGACTTCAGGTAGCAATCGCCGCCGGCTTCTCGATTTAGGCCTGCTACCAGGTGCAAGAATTGATATTATCCGGCGCAGCCCCTCCGGCAATCCGACTGCATATCTGATTAAGGGTACAATAATAGCCCTGCGCAATGAAGATGCCGCTCAAATCCTGGTCGATATAGATTAATTGATAATATGAAAGGAGTATTCCATGGCGATTAATACCACCCCTTTATCTGAATCTTCTAAAAATAACCCGGATAAGCAAAATAATTTTGTTATTGCCCTGGCCGGAAACCCCAATGTGGGCAAGAGCACCGTATTTAACCGCTTAACCGGGCTGAAGCAGCATACCGGCAATTGGCCGGGGAAAACGGTAATAAAGGCTGAAGGTACTTTTTCCCACCGCAACCGGCATTATACCCTGGTGGACTTGCCCGGAACTTATTCGCTGCACGCCAGTTCTTCCGATGAAGAGGTAGCTCGCGATTTCATCTGTTTTTCTCGCCCTGATATAACTCTGGTAGTATGTGATGCTACCTGCCTGGAGCGCAACCTGAATCTTGTATTACAGATATTGGAGATTACCGATCGGGTGTTAGTCTGTGTAAACCTTCTGGATGAAGCCGAAAGAAAAGGAATTCAGGTAGATATAGCCATGCTGGCCCGACAGCTGGGAATACCAGCAGTTGGTACCGCCGCCCGCAGCGGGAGGGGTTTAGAGAGCTTAAAAAATGTTCTGGACGATATGCTGGCCGGTAAAATTGCCAGCCGGCCACGGCAGCTTGTTTATGATCCGGAGTTGGAAGCGTCCATAAATGAAATTGAAAAAAGGCTGGCTCCTTACCTTCCAGCTTGGATTAACAGTCGCTGGGTGGCCCTGCGGGTATTGGAAAGGGATTTCAGCATCCTGGAGCATATAAGCAACCATAAGAATAATGATTATCCCCGGCAAGTATTGAAAGAGGAAGTGGCCTTATGTCTGCGATAAATAACCCGGAGTTATCTGTACTCCGTGAAATTGAGCCTCTTCTTCCCGCTAATACAGCCAATATAAAAGACCGGATAGTAAGCGGCATTTATCAGCAGGCTGAGAGTATCTCGGCTCAGGTAGTTAGAAGTGAAAATTCACAGTACACCGGCCTGGAGGCCAGACTGGACAATATTCTTACCTCCCGCTGGCTGGGCTTTCCTATTATGTTGCTTCTTCTAACATTGATTCTCTGGATTACCATAACGGGGGCCAACTATCCTTCGCAGTTATTGGCCACCGGCCTGTTCTGGCTGGAAGAGCAGCTTACTGCCCTTTTTCTGGCCGTAAACGCGCCGGTCTGGTTGAGCGGGCTGCTGATTCAGGGTATGTATCGTTCACTGGCCTGGGTAGTTTCAGTTATGCTTCCCCCTATGGCCATATTCTTCCCTCTTTTTACCCTGCTGGAAGACCTGGGTTATCTACCCCGGGTAGCTTTTAACATGGATAAGCTCTTCCGCCGGGCTGGAGCCCATGGCAAGCAGTGTTTAACCATGTGCATGGGCTTTGGCTGCAATGCTGCCGGGGTCACTTCCTGCCGTATTATCGACTCCCCCCGGGAGAGGCTGATAGCCATACTCACCAATACCTTCTCCATTTGCAACGGCCGCTTTCCCACGCTCATCGCCCTGGCCACGATCTTTATGGGTGCCCTGGTTTCCCAAGCTTATAGCTCCATACTGGCCACCCTGGCAGTGGTAGCAATAATTATGACCGGCATAGCAACCACCCTGCTGGTTTCATCTTTGCTATCCCGTACCCTTTTGCGCGGAATGTCTTCCTTTTTTGTCCTGGAGCTCCCTCCCTTTCGCCGGCCCCAACTGGGTCAGATCCTTATCCGTTCCCTGCTGGACCGCACCCTGTTCGTACTCTGGCGGGCCGTGGTCATCGCCGCCCCGGCGGGAGCTCTGACCTGGATACTGGCTAATAGTTTTATTGGCGAAACCAGCGTTTTTGCATTAATAGCGGGCTGGCTGAACCCCCTGGGCCAGCTTATGGGTATGGACGGCATTATCCTCATCGCCTTCCTCCTGGGGTTGCCCGCCAATGAAATCGTCCTGCCCATCCTTATCATGGGCTATATCTCTGCCGGCAGCATGCTGGAATTGGATAGCCTGAACGCATTGCGAATTTTACTGCTGGATCATGGCTGGACTTGGATTACCGCCCTCTGCGTCATGCTGTTTTCACTGCTCCATTTTCCCTGCGGCACCACTCTTTATACCATTTTCAAAGAAACCCGCAGTGCTCGCTGGACCTTGCTGTCCGCTTTGCTTCCCCTGCTCCTGGGCATAGTGGTAACCTTGATAATTAACCAGGGGTCACAGATTATTATGCGATAGGATAAGGTTAATGTGTTTTCGCGGCATAACGGCAGGTTAAGGCTATAAAAAGCAGAATAAATAAATCTATAACCTTGATATATAGTCTGAAAACCTTCGCTGGAGCCCGAATATCCAGTTTAATATTAATAGACGGGCCGGATTATCAGTGGCTGAACTTGAAGAAGTTGGATGACGATATTTAATCGAGTACAATTATTTATTAAAAGCATTTTCTCCACTACTGCCATGAATTTCTTGTCTCTTGACAATCTATGGGGACTTTGCTACTGCCAAGGATAATAGGGGATTCGGCAAAAGCCCAAAACTGAATGTAATCCCCCAAAACTATCCCCGGCCTATTCCTCCCTTACGATGCTTGTAAATAAACTATTTATACTGCCCGTAACCATCAGCCGGCAGTATAAACCAATCTGCCCGGGTGGAAAACGCAGTTGCCTGCATCTTTTCATTCCCCGGGGAACTCTCTATGCTTTGCGTTTCATTATTAGTATACAAGCGGCCTATACACTTATCACCTCGAAAAGCCCATATCCAGTGTTCTTCAGGCAGGTCAGCCGCTACCAGCAAAATATCCTTAAAACTACCCAGTCGCAGATCACAATAAGCATCGCCATACTTCTCCATAGCCTTTTCGATATTCTTGCTTAAACCAGCTTGGAGGTCATTGAGGGGCGAAAATTCTTCCCAGGCCGGTTCCCGCTGCACCAAGCTAAGCTTTGCCGGCTCCGGTATAGTCCTGTAGATATTGCTGCCGACTTGAGCCAGGTCCGTTCCCCCGCCGACAATTAAACCCAAAGTTTCACCCTTTATTTTTTGCCAATCTTCCTGCTGCTCAGCGACCTTGGCTAAAAGCAGCCCATCCTCTGCGGCTTCAACATCATTATTAAGCAGAAGCAGATTGAATTGAGAAGAATTGCCGGAAATGAGTAAAGGCATAATATCACCCTTAGCGGCATAATCCGGTAGCGGTAGTTCGCGCTTCACCACCAAATCGCCCCGGTGACTTTCGATAATGATCACCTCCGGAATTGATGAATCCGGTGATTCCCCTGACTGGGAACGAGGATAGGCCAGCAGAAGCTCATCCTGCTCGGATGAGGCCTTAATAGCTGCGACCATAGGCATACTATCCGTTCTTACTTCCTGAACGCTTAATTTACTGGCCTGGCCTTTTATTAATCTCCCAGTTTCCTGGCTTCCAAATGAACAAGCAAAAAGCCGGGAGCCGCCATCCCAGATCAGTCGAGGATTATACTCCTCCCCCATCTCCTGCCGGAAACAGACTTCCTGCTCCCAGGAGAGTTTGCCACTCTTCAAATCCCAGGAAGCCAGTCTCGCCTCTCGCTCCATACTGACAGCATCACTTTCTCCTGCAAGCTCTGATGTAAGCATTATCAATGGTATTACATCTTTGCCTTCCGACTGTCCGCCTTTCGTTACCGCACTGTTACACCCGGCTAACCCCAGAGCCATTATAATGATGAGAATAACTCCAAGAACCTGTTTTTTTAACACTATACCCATCCCCCTTTTTAAAGCTATTTTAAATTATACCAAAGATTATGGCGTCCCCTCTTCCAGCTCAGGGATAATTACTCCCACCTGCTCAACTCCCGTACCACAATTATTCTGCTCACCGATTGCCAGCTTTATGAGAATTTTTTTGCCCTAGCTCCCCTGGACAAACTACGGCGAGTCAAGCGCCTCTATCTCTTCAACCCTGACCCGCGTGTTCGGGATCTGGACGATCATTATTACCAGGAAACCATATCCGCCTTCAAAACAGTAGTCGACAGAATGTTCTACATCGAAAGCATCCACGATGTCGCTTTCACCTTGCGCCGGATAATCTAAGCGCCGGAATAGCCCCGCGAAGAAAGAGGCTGTCAACTTCTCCTTTTTTTAAAACGCTGCAAATGTGCCGGCCTGTTTGATTTTGCATTAACAGCCGTGATAGACTTTGGGTAGGATAAGAAAGTTAAAGAAAGGAGCTAACTGCTAATGAAGTTACCGGTGATATTAACTCCAGGGGAAGATGGCTGGATTATTGCAGAATGTCCCGTATTACCCGGATGTATATCTCAGGGAAAAACGAAAGAAGAAGTCCTGGATAATATCAGGGAAGCTGCTGAACTCTGGCTCGAAGAAGAACCCGCCGGGTTTGAAATAAGCGCTGAATATACAGAAATAGAGGTAGTAATATAATGCCATCTCTTCCTGTTATCTCAGGTCAACAAGCAATTTCTACCTTTTCAAAAGATGGTTGGATTTTTGTTTCTCAAAAAGGTAGCCATATAAAGATGACCAAAGAAGGGAGTTCTGTAAAACTCATTATTCCTAACCATAAAACTCTTGACCGCGCGACTCTACGTAGCCTTATTAGAAAGAGCGGTCTAACAGTGGATGAATTTATTAAATTGCTATAACGAGGTTAAATATGTCCCCCCTTCTTTAAGCTGTCAGGTTCCTATTAACAAAACAGGCGGCGGGTTCCACGATGTCGCTATCACCCTGAGCCGGATAAATTTAAGCAGGAATGTCCCCTACGAAACGGTCTGTTTAACTTTAATAGCGGCTTTTTTTTGCGTTTCAACAACATACAAGAAAGAACCGTTCCCTTGCATCCAATGTAAAGTTTTATTGACTATATGTAAAGTATGCTTTATACTCATATTAGTCCAAAATCATTGGGGGATATGTGATGTGGTCTTTCATTGTTTATCTGATGGCTGCTTTAGCCGGGACAACCGCAATTCTAATCATTGATTATGCAACTGACTGGGTATTTCGAACGGGTTCCATTCTCTCTATCTTATCAGGTTGGTTCCTGGCATACATAATTCTGGCCTGGTCACGAAAGCAAAAACATACCGGCACCGCCTGGGCTATGTTTATGTTTTTCTTTTTATTAATCCCCATGGTATTTTTCACTTTTATTATGACCCTTAATAATATACTGCACTGGCAACTTCCTTTTGGAGTTTTAATGTTCATATATGCGGCTGCTCTTATCGTTATATTTCTTTTAAGCCGCCGGGTTCTTGGTCAACTACTAATGGATATTCCCCCACCCTGGGACAAAACGCCAAAGCCAGATGAACGGGATATTCACCTTCTTGTCCAGGCTGGTCATCCTGGTTTCATTATCCTGGCCGGGGCAATAATACTGGCCTTGCTTCAGCCATGGCTACATTATAATGATTTGCGCCTGTGGCTGGGGACATTAGCAGTGGGAGAATTATTCTGGTTTGGTTCTTTTATTTTTTACTCATACACTAAGCAGAGAAACAAGCTATCAAACTTCTTTTCGTTAAGTATAATTATCGGTTTTTTGCTATGCACAATAGTAATGCTGTTTGATTATAGCAAAAACAACAGCATTGATGCTGAGGCAACTCTGGCCGTTTTAATAGGCTTTTTCCTGGGTTATATTGTACTCAGGTACTTGAAAAGTAAACCTAACTACTATTGGGGAACAACTATAATAATGATGTTGGCTTCGTTTATCTTACCGGCAATGGTAATACTTGCAGCTATAGTAATGAGGGTGGATGTGCCCGGCTGGGCTGTTGGGTTGGTATGGGTTCTTGGATTGGGGATAGAATCTATTTCAACCTACTCGGCAACCACTCGCCTGGCAGGGACTGATAACGCAATAGAAAATGGCATTGATGAACGCCAGGAACAGCATGTATTATGGTCTGGCTTATTCGGTTTTTTAGCCCTAATGATTATGTTGATATTCAGTCTGCTGCAACCCTGGGTCAGCTTGGAAGATACCCGGCTCTGGCTCAGCGTTTTAACGGTTGGTATTACTATATGGCTTCTATCATATGTAGTATTGGAGACCGGCAGATGAAAAACTATGTTAAAGTATATCGTGCTATGCACAACTTGACCCAGGCGCAACTGGCCGAAAAGCTGGAAGTTAGCCGGGCTACTATCAACGCCATTGAAAAAGAGCGCTATGATCCATCACTAAAACTGGCATTTAAAATGGCTCGCCTTTTTAAGGTCAAGATTGAGGAACTCTTTGAAGACGTGGAAACACAGCATTAATTGCCCACCACTATCTCATCGGCCAGCTTTATCATCATCTGGGTGCGCCGGAATAGCCCTGCCAACCGGTCTGTTTGACTTTGCCTTAACCCTCGTGGTAGACTTTTGACAGATAATTGATAGGAGGCATGCATGATGCTAAACAGAATCCGCCGGCCCGGCCTCATGATTGTTAAGCCGTCATCGGTGATTCGCTCGGATTATAAGGGTTTCTCCAAGCTCTGTCATGAAACTGACGACCCTATTCTGATCACCAACAACGGCGAAAATGACCTGGTAGTAATGAGCCATGAAGCCTTTTGCCGCCGCGAAGCCTGGATTCACTTACAAGCAAAGCTCTCCGCAGCAGATAAGCAGATTGCAGCAGGCGAACTGTTCGACCACGAAGAGGTTTTCTCTCATCTAAAGGAGCGTATCCATGGCCAGGCTTAAAATTCGCTACACCCGGGACGCGGTAGATGACCTGGACAGCATATTCGATTATATTGCTGAAGATAATCGAAAGGCTGCCGCCAGGTTGTTGGAACGAATTGAGAATTCTATTCTAAAACTGGCGGACAAACCTCGCCTGGGGACCGTACTGCCAACCAACGATTTGTCCCTGGTCAAAGCTGGATACCGCCGCATTATAGTCCAACCGTATATCATTTTCTATCGCATCGCTAAAGACGAAATTTTCATTGCCAGGATACTTCATAGCAAGCAGGATTGGATGAATCTATTGCTTGAAAACACTTATGAAGATAACTCATAAAGTAAAACCGCATTTCCGTTTGCGGATGGCAACTACGAGGATTCTTATGGGTGGATCAATGGAAATATGCAGCAGATCCACTCCAATGCTTACAACCTGACAATCATTCTCTCTTTATAATAGTGAAGAATCATATCCAGTTGTCCTTCCGGGCTGGAATAGCCCACCACTATCTCATCAGCCAACTCTATCATCATCCGGTTGCGGATGGCGGCGTTTTCTGCGGTAACCCATTTTACGGAATGGTCAAAGGGGGTAATGATGAGCAGGCGGCCTTGCTCCAAAGGGGTTTTCAGTTCAGGTTCCAGGCGGGTTTTCAGGCCGCGAGCCAGGGCTAAAATGATGGGCTGGGTACCTTTCAAAAGGTAATGCAGGACATCTTTTTCCACCTGGCTGTGGAAACCGCCAATAACGCAACGACCGGCCTCACGCTGGGCGTTGGCCCAATCATAGCATTTGAGCACAGCGGAAGCCGGTACCCGGCGGCTGCAGAGAAAAGCGGTTTTAGGCAGATTTAGTAATTCTTCATTTCCCAGGCTGGCTTTCATCCTACCTACTTTTCCTTTCCTCCGATTCCTGCTTCCTAGATTTGTATCCCTGCCTGAAGTTTTTCGCTAATCAGGGGACCCTGAAAGAGAGAGCGATTTCCTTTTTTAAGGCCAGAGCTCTAGGATTATCCATCAATCCTTCATCAATCCTGGCCAGAGCATTGCGCAAAAGCTCTTCCTCCGGTCTTTGCATCCCTACCAGCAAGCGGCAGCATTGCTCTTCTCCCCTAAAACGATTTGCTCATCAAGCAGTTTCCAGCCCCGGAGGTTAAAGTAACCCACCAGAAATCCGCCCGGTACGAGCTTTCCAGAGTAGTTATTAAGCCGCTTTTTAAATAGTTCTCGATATTGTCATAAATTTTGGGCATGCGATCACCTATGGTAATTTTCTAAATCCTTTTCATATATTATACTTCTGCTTAATTCTCTTTTTTTCCTGCAAGTCTATTCCATTTTGTCTTATATCGCCCACCTGATGGAAGATGTATTTAGAAATAACAAAGATATCATTATGAAAGCCACCGCCGAGATGTTCAAGGATGGGACGTTGGAGATGTTGGGGCTGAAGACAGCCAGGATAGTGGACATCATGCCCACCGTCCTACCGGTGGTCGAGGCTGCGGAGAAAAGAGTAGATTTCGTGTTTTTGCTAGAAAACGATACCCTGTTGCACCTGGAATTTCAGGCCACGGTGCCGGAGAATCTTCTGAGACGGGTGGCCTTCTACGGAGCCAGGATAGTGGAGAGACACAACTGGGTTTTTTCCGGAAAGAATCTGGCTTATCTATCTAATTATTTAGGAAATTCCCGGTCTGCCGTAAAGCACGTGGTTGGCGGCATCGTAAAGCTTTCGATATACCATTTGCCCACAAGTAGAAGATGCATCTACCTCCATGCCATAACCAGCATACCATCGTTCCGGTCAAGAGAGTAGTACGCTTTATGCCTTTATGTACGCGCCAATTGGCTTTTTAATCCAACTCAAAGCGTTTCAGGGATAATGCGATTTCATCTGCTACTTCCATAAAAAAGTCTGATGTATAAGACAGGTAATAATCCCGCAAATTGATCCTTTTCATTTTTCAAACCTCCGTTTTGATTTCTTTGTAGAAAACCAAAACAGAGGGTGGGGAACAGCAGCCCACAAAAATACTCTTTATCCGACAAAAAAAGCTCACTTGGACACAATCCAAATGAGCTTTTATAATGCTTGCGTTTTTACATATCCTGTTATGGGTTCTGATGGTTCGCGTTGATGAGCATACTGTCCCCATGAACAGCACAGGCTTTTTTTAATCGTTTACCGATTAAATTGGTGCTTACAATGATGTCCGCTTTATCACGCTAGGCCGCTACTGGGTAGCGACTGTTGAGTATTTGCAGTATACTGGCTAAACATGAAAATACCCTCCAAACTTGCAAGTCCAGAGGGCTTTTGATTATGGTTATTTAGGCATGAAAACAGACCCGCCAAACTTGCGTTTTTTTTATTTAGCGGGTACTGCCTGTTTGTATTTGCTGATATATAATCCTAATGGGCTATCTTTTTATAAAACAGAACTTATAAACAAAGAACCTATCGCATTGTTAGATACAATCAAGATAATCAATAAGAGGATGAAGTTTCCCATTTTTCTGTAAATCACATATCTCTGTTTTACTAAACCACTTTGCACCTATAACTTCATCAGGTTGTAGCTTTAAATCATTAGTTGATGTTGTTAATCCGCAAATTAATGGCTCCCGAAGGGGGCCTTTTTTATCGGATTAAATAATCTGTAATCAAAATGAATGCTAAAGCAAAGTGCGAATAATTCTCGTTTTGTTTTAGCATTAAAAATACTATAGAATCAGTCGCTGTTATGTATCTCGTCTTCTGCAGTTATAATCAGCAGCAAGATCTAGCCCAGCATGTACGTCCCCCAGATTAGGTTTTCCTTCCAAAGCAGGGACCCCCTGAAGTCCGGATGGAAAGGCCTCTTTGCGAATTTGATCAGCTATTCGCTTAGCAAACTCTGACCACAATAAAATTCGCTAATTCTGTACCGCGCATGGGCTCTTTCCAGACTGTCACCGGGCTCTCCAGCCACTTCATCAGCCTGCTGCTGCTCAGCCAGCAGATATTCCTTCAGCTTAAACTGCAGCGCCGGATCATTGGTTTGTTCATATACCTTCAAGGCCGAATCGACACCGGCCGGTCCGGACCGGTATAATATCTCCACATCAAAGTTCTCCAGCGTTCCAGATAGATAACGGTCTGCATTGTATCTGGCCACCAAACTGTCGGGATTTACTATACACAGCATACAAAATATAACTACCCCCGCCCCAACTGCCAAGCGAGTTATGGAGAATGACCATTTTTGCAGCGCTATAACCCCCCCGCATATGACGGCCATAAAGGTCATAAAAACACAGGGCAGCAGCCTGCGCATAGATAAACCGTATGCACCAATGTACAAGGCCATTTTGCTGAAGGCAGTGGCGATAAGCACCAGTGTGAGAATGGTCAGCAATACGTTGAGCAGCTTTAGGAACATACTATCCCTGCTATGCTTTTGACTCATGATGTTGGCTGCTGTCAGTACGAACAGATTTATGACTGCGATACGGCACAGCTCGAAGAATCCGCTGCGGGCATATTCCGAATAAATCTGCCACCCCTCTGGCCGCTGGCCGACAAAGGCAGAAAAGAAATAAGGGAACTGGCTCCCGATGAATACTATATAAAGCGTACACAACAAGCCCATCAGAATGTAAACCGTAGTCATGGGAAGTATCCGCAAGCCTGAAATCTGCTGAAGGGTGCTGTCCTTTTCAAACAAACCGGTGCCTCTTTTATGAGCACTGCCGGCAACCAGACCGAAAATATAGGCTGCAATGGGAACGGCAAGAATGAGCTGCCAGAATGTTTCCCAAAATTTGTCGCCTAACCCCCGAAATCCGTCTAATATGCCATTGATGAGTTTAGCAAAACCGCCGCTGTCAGCTTCCATCAGCAGGGGTAAAACCATAGCCGCCACAATAAAGGATAAGAATAAACCTAATGCTATAGAAAGAACTTGTCTTCCCCGGGTAAGTTTATTGTTGCCCAGAAGGGCAAGACCCTTATACTGGCAGCCGAAATTGCTGAATGGAATAACCAACAAGGCATTATAACTGTCCAATAAAAGCAGATCGCTGGTTTTGCCCTGGATGAGCAGTCCGGTTGCACATAGTATCCAGTACACGGCACTGCCGAATAACAGCAAACCGTGCAATGGAGCCAGACCGTTGTTGGTCCATAGACTGAAGCTTAGTCCTATCAGCAGCACCACCACCAGCCATAACCAACTGGTTTTAGGGATCTGTACCCCTTTTTTCAGCATATACAAGGTCACTGAGCCGCAGAAGAGCAGGGTGAACAAGGTCACTCCCCAGCCCTGCCAGGCAAACAATACCCAACGGGCAAAAAGAAAGCCTAGTACAAAGGCAAACAGGGCAAAATAACTGTCCCTGCGGTCGGCCGCAAAAGGCGCTTTTCCTTTTTTCAGTATGGGGACTTCCGGCACGCTTTCCTCGGATTCGCCCAAAACTAAGCTTCCCGAGATCAGATCTGCCTCATTTTTATTAATCGAAATTTCATCCATTTGCAATCCTCCTCAGTCTTGGTCCGGTTTGTATTCAAGTATATCTCCGGGCTGACAATCCAGCGATTTGCAGATCGCCTCCATGGTAGAGAAACGAATCGCTTTAGCCTTGCCGGTTTTAAGTATGGAGAGATTGGCTGGACTGATGCCTATCTTTTCAGCCAGTTCGCCCGAGGATATTTTTCGTTTGGCCATCATTACATCCAAATTTACTACGATTGGCATGATACTGTTCCTCCTCCCCTATACTGTGTAATCGGCTTCGTTTTTCAGTTCCACTGCCTGTGCGACTACATTTTTCACCACCCGCACGATCAAGCCCATAAAAGCAGCAGCCACCCCCATAAAGAACCACGGGTAATAGTAAAGCAGGGAAATCAGAGCTATTCCCGCCCCTACAAAACAACTCCAGGAGATCCGCCTCAATAATTCTACGTTTTTAGCAGTAAATACCTGTCCGGTCTCGATCCGGCGCAGCAGTTTTAACAGACTATAGAGCAGATAAGCAGCAGGAACAGATCCCACATAAATGGTTGCCATGAAATAGGCTGCCTCTTCCTCAAGCCCGGCCTGCGAAAATTGCACATACCACTGGGTCAGCCAAGGTGCTGTTACTACTGCAGCTACAAGCAAACCCATAAAGAGCAGAACGCATAGCTTACTCAAAATGATGGATTTCTCTCCATTCCACATAGATTTCTTCCTTTCTTAACCGGGTGGGATGCACCCTTAATTATTTGTAGCATAGCAAAATAGTTATTGAATTGCAATATAATTTTATCGTTATTCGATAAAATTTATTCGTTAGCCGACAATTTTACAGCGAGTCAGAAGCTGCCAAGTAGATTTTCACTGGTCAGCGCTTGCTATAAGAATAACTGTAAAAAGTAGGGAGTGATATATATCTATATGAAATGATGAGGCCTTACAGAGTTGTACTGAACTGTGGATGTGATTACCATAGAACCTGCTCTATATGAAGGAAGATTCAATTAAAATAATTTAAAAACAAACCAAGGTTAGTAGTTATGCTATCCTATTGTTTGAAAGTCCTGTTGCTAGAGCCATCCTTAAAGCTGCTCACGAAGCCAATGGCACATTTACCGAACCCGAAAACTTTCGTCAGATCGTCGGTAAAGGTATCGAAGCTATGGTCGATGGAAAACAGGTCTTTGTAGGCGCAGTGAATGAAGGCAGCCCGGACTACGAAAAGATAAAAAATGAGGATCATTTCGGAACTATTTTAATCGTTAAGCAATCAGAAGAAATGGTCGGCTATTTAGCCATTTCCGATAGTTCACAATGTAGGTTCCGTTTTTGTGGTGGTCAACTCGGCATTGCTAATAAGGAAAAGTTTCTAATACTTTCGAAAGGGTGCATCAATAAATCATTCAACCCGAAATACCTGCCTTACAGTCTTCTGTATTTGATTACCGCAGCGCAAACCCATATTTACAAGCTCCTATCCTAAATATATCTCAACAGCCCTTCCCGTCTACCGTCCCTCTGTCATTCCTTGGAATTATTCAATATCAATATAGTTGCACTATTGCCGTGCCACTCTATATCGTAACCAAAAGCAGCTAAGACAACCCGCAAAGGAATATAGGTTCTGCCATCCTTAATTATTGACTTTGTATCTATTTTTACTTCCTGCCCATTGACCGTGATGATATTTTCACCGATAGGCAGCGTTACATTTGTTCCAGCCTTTTCCACTTTTACCATGTGGTTTCTTTCATCATAGCTTACTGTTGCACCTATTGCTTCCAATGGTTTTCGCAAAGGAATCAGGGTTCTGTTGTTTTCATCTATAAACGGAACTCCAAAGCCTTCTTCTTCTAGAAATACCAGCTCTTTATTATCAATAATTACGGTAATATATTTGTTCAATTCATCCTTTGACAGATGTTTAGTCCTAGAGAGAATATCATTTATCATTAATATAACACTGGTCTTGTCCCCTGAATCCGCATTAACATCAAAGAGCATTACACCACCTGCTTGTTTTAAAGCAATAAGGGTTTTCTCACGCAGTGTATTTAAGCCGTTATAATAAGATTCTAATGGAACCGTTGGAGCATAATCCGAGTAAGCAAATTGAGGATTTTGTTCCACAAGATGTCGGTACTGAAGCCAGCTCGGCCTCGCATAAAGAGGCATTCCCAAAACAATTTTATCTGCTGGGATTCCCCTGTTCAGCCAATAGTCTACAGATGTCTCCGCAAACCAAGCCGGACTATGGTCTTCATTATTCATATCATAAGCCATTACATTTACAAAGCTAAAGCTTTCCAGACATGCATTAGTAATCAACTTAGATACCTCCGGCCCCTCAGTTGCAGACCAAGCACCGTTAAGAGCAGCTGTCAGTTCCTTATTCTGCAGATCAAGGGCGGTCTTGAGTTCAACAGCCAGTCTTTCGTAATCAGCTATAGAATTTACATTTGGATGCTCCCAATCCAGCTCCACCCCATCCAGGTCGTATTCCTCTACCAGAGCGCAGATGTTATCTATAAGCAGCGTTGTTTTTTCCTGAGATGCCGCTGCCGCTTCAAATACGGGTGCCAAGGGCTTGCCCTGATATGACCAGCCACCCAGGGCTATAAAAACCTCCGCCCCATCATTATGTGCCTGGGATACCAATTGCTTAAGCTGCTCAGGCTTTTCCAGATCAACCAGTGTACCGTCCTCTTGTGGAATTAAAAATGCATATATCACATGGGTCAGCTTATCCGTCTGCAGCTTTTCTACTGGTTCATTAAACAGGTCTCCGGAATAGTATCCTACCACCTTAAATTGGTCTTTTTTGATCTCTTTTTTTATTATTTCGTCCGCGAAACAGGTTGTCGTGAATAAGCTTATAATTAGCAATGTTGTTACCAATGTCCACTTCGTTTTGGTTCTCTTCATAATGATTACTCCTTTGGTAATAGGGTATTTGAGACGGTTCATTTTCGTCAACTTCTCATTGTCCAGTTAAACATGACCTGAGCATAGTTTTCGATGTCATTCGGTGTTAACATATTATACTTCTGCTTTACAGCCCTCCTTATGGCATCATACAACCATATTTTGTTCTTTTGTCAATAATCTTGCGAAAAGGCAGTATTTATTGGGCACTGAATTACAATGCCTCTTTCTTGAGTGCATCCGCCGTGTTTTCTTTTTTGACCTTGCTGACTGAATACATCATCGTGACAAACACCACCAGGAATACGCTGAAAATACTGATTCCTACACTCATCCAGGGCACTAAAAAGGCAACATCAGCGCTTCTATGAAGAAGTGAAGCGATACATGAAGTAAGGATGGCGCTACCTCAAATCGAATACTCTAACCGCATTTTTCGAGTGTTAAAATTCATTGACTTATAAGTGAGGGTTTTGCATAATTCGTTTTTTCTTAAAAATAACCGGCATTTTAGAATTGTCATCCTGAGGCAACGCCGAAGGATCTCAAAGATTCTTCGCTAACGCTCAGAATGACAGGTTGGATTTTTCCATTATGCAAAACTCTCATTGGATAGGAATTTGCTTTTTCCAGAACAGTATACCACAAGGTAGTAAATAATGGTTCAGGCATGCTTGAGAACTAAAATGGGGTCGAAATTTCATGATATTGCTGACAAGTCTGGCCAGCCAATCAAGGGCCGTAAAACTTTCCCGAATGCTGCTGTTTTTCCCTTTGTAGATTACCCGGGCTATGCCGTCGGGTACTGTGGATGAAGGTATATAGAGCAGTCTTTCCTGTGAAAGGAGCGCTCTAATAATATATTGAGCAAGTTTTTCCAGTCCTTCCTGATCCCCTGGATTAATGGCTGGCCCACAATAGACATTAAAACCGCTGTGATGCCAGTTCATCATATTCTCAATAATGTCTTCGTTTATTTTCCCCGCCTTTTCTAGCATTCTGAATACTTCCAGGCGAAACAGGTCTATGAGGTTCGAAGCATCCGGTACAGTCCCCACCATAAATCCTCCATCGGTTGCAAAACAGCCGTTCGTGGCGATGTGCAAGTGCGGGTTGAAGTTTAAAAAATCCCCGAAGGTCTGCACGGCTATTACAGCGCCTGGCTCAGGGTCATCTAAAGAAACTCCCTGCTTCAGGTAAAGCGATGAGACCTTCCAGGCGCACCGGCTTAATTGGGACAGCAGGCTGCGATCATACATAAAATAGCGCCGCAGCCTTTTAGGGATGCTAAAGACCCACTGGCGGTGGGGTACTTGTTTGAGTACCTCGGTATAAAGGAATTCACCGAATTCGAGGACCCGTTTTTGATGACAGGAGGGGCAAAAGTACCGACGTTTGCAGGAAAATGGCAAGAGGTATTCATGCTGGCAGTCATCACATTTGACCCGGGCAAAACCCAAGCGGCAGCTCCTTGCCATCCATGGCACCGCTGCACTAGTCCATCCGTGGACGTCGAAGGTCGCCACAGTCCAGGTATTTATATATGACGTCCAGTACATAAGGCTGCCAATAACCATAATCCCTTTAAAACCTATCATCCCATACGCCCGCCAGTTCTTCAAAATGTGCTTCTACACACCGGTAATACTGGTTTTTACGAGGAGTTCGGGGATTATATGCCTCAGCCTTCACAATACGGGCAGGAATCATGTGTAATCACCCCTATATAGAACATGTGTTCTATATAGGGTACCGTAATCCACCATAAATATCAAGAACAGTTATAGACTGGCTATGTTAGCTGGAGTTTGTATAGCCTACGGTCTGCGCAACTTGGCCAATCTTCAGATCGGTTTCAGATAATAAGGATTCGGCCTGCGCCATGCGCCGATGCTGGATATATTCAGTGATGGTGCAGCCATGGTATTGCTTGAAAGTGTTTTTTAATTGGTAGTTCCCATACATGCAATTCTGGCCAGTCTGTCCAAACGCAATTCAAAAATAGAGTGGTCGTTGATATAGGCGGTGAGCACCTGAAGTTGCTTGCAATCCTGAGCCGATAGCTTTGTTGTGAATTCTCACATTAATCCTGCCATAATTCTAAAATTAAAACCACCTCATATTGAGCCATTATGAGTTAATTTTGCAGATTAGCCCATTAAAAAATATTTCATTTCTCATTTTAAAGTGGTATCCAATTTGATTAAACCAAAAGCCGCCAGAATCAAATAACTCCAGCGGCTGACCGGTAGTAAGATTAGAAATTCAATTCACTTTGAGCTTGATAGACAGTTTCTTCATCAACCTGTCTTTGCTTTTTCTCACAAGCATACAGGAGGCAATTTGTAGCCAGGCTGTTTACCAGCCGTGGTACTCCATTGGTAACGCCATAAATAGCTTCCATCGATGGTGCCGTGAAAAGTTCTTCATGTGTACCACCAAAGGCCAGACGGGTTTTCAGATACCCTCCTAATTCATCTTTTTGCATGTTACTCATCATATGTTTCACTACAATCCGCTGCCTTAAAGGATTATTCACATTCAAGGCTAACTTGCTGCGAATCAAGGGTTGTCCATATCCCAGCAATTATTTTATCCACCATAATTCTTCTGAAGTGTTGTAACTCCGAGGAATCTGCTTTAGACTCCTCGGATAATTTCTGATGACAAAACTATCTGTATAGGAATGGCATCGCGTTGGGGAGGGACTGCGGAATCGATTGCATCATCGTATTTTCTAATGGTTTGCCGAGTTCATCAAGGTATTTGTTAGCTAATTCTGGCGTAAGCTTGGCGTAAACAACAGTAGAAGAAATCGATGCATGGCCTAAAAACGCCTTAATTGCAATAAGTGATTCACCTGCTTCAAGCATATGAACCGCGATTGAGTGGCGAAATGAGTGCGGCGTGTAGTCGTTCTGTCTAAAAAGCTTCGGATAGAGTTCCTTTGCTCTAACCACATATTTCCGGACAACTTCCTCAACGCAAGAGATTGACATTTGCTCATTGGCCTGGCTTGAGAATAGATGCCGGTCGTAAGTTGACTTGTTGTTTAAATCGTATTTTCTTACCCGCAAATACTCGGTTATGATTGCGGTGCAGCTCATGGGGATAGTAATTATTCGAGATTTGTTTCCTTTTCCAGTCAAGCGCACCTTTGTCGGAAAAGACGGCGTTGCTAACGTGATGTCCTTCAAAGTTATGTCGCACAGCTCCTGCGCCCGTGCGCCAGTAGCATATAATGCCGCCATCATCGCGACATCGCGCTGTCCGATCGCTTTTGATGTATCAGGCAGTTTTAGCAGCAATTGAATTTCTTCTTTCGTAAAGTATTTTATGATATTATTCTTCGGCTCTTTTTTCTTTGCGGAAGTAATTGCTTCGGAATAAAATGGCAAAGATGCGGAAAAGGATTTCTTGGCGGCATATTTTGCAAACGCAATGATCGCGGAGCGGCGAACATTGCGCGTTTTAGCGGTACACTGGCGCTCTTGTTCGAGATGGACAAGAAATTCGTCAATAACGCCGTTTGAGAGCGTTTCAAACGACACCTTGGTCGGCATGATACCTTTTACATCATCAAGATATCCAAAAAGCAGCCGGAAAGCGTACTGGTACGCTGTTATGGTGTTTGCGCTCAGCCCCTTGGTAGTAGGCAGGTATTCGGTAAAGAACTCTGACAACAGACGAGTTAGCTCACCAGGTTTGCTTTTCACTCGAAATTCACCTCCGGAAACAGATTTCCAATGCTCTCTTCCATCCGGGCGTGCGAGTTTTTGTATAGCACATAATTCGTCGTTATATATTTTTCAGTTCCTATCAGAGATTCATGCCCAAGATATGCCGCCAGTCGTGGTCCAGATTCTTCCAGCGGTCTCCTTGCCGCTTCAGACTTCAAAAACGATTTGAACGTGAAGTAGTGCCTTAAGGTATGGGGGGATATTATGCGCTCTGATGGCACGCTGCGTACATTTGGGATACCGGCTTGCTCCAAGATTTGCAAGAACCAGAGCCTAAACGTGTTTTGCAGGTATGGACGCCCTTTTATGCGGACGCTCTCAAACAATAAACTAGCGTCCGAATCATCTCCAATCATGCGCCTATTGTATAATCTGAGCACCTCTGCCAATGAGCTGCTAATTGGGACAATTCTCTGCTTGTGGTTTTTGGCTTTCCGTATTGTGATAATTTCAGTATCTAAATCTATGTCACGCCAACGGAGCGAAAGCGCTTCGCCCAGCCGCAATCCGCAGCCGTAGAGAATCCTGAGCAGCATTGGAAAGACATATGATGTCTCATTTTCTTTGCTTTTGATTGCTGCAAAATTGTCAGCTGCGTCAATAATGGCTGCAAACTCTTCATCTGAAAAAGTGTACGCAACATAATCTGACTGTGTCCGAAACAATTCCGGCTCATACGCAGGGATTTCAAGCGCACACAAGTATCGTGCAAACCTGCGCAAGTTGCCTGCGTAATTCCTCTTAGACTTTGGTTTGCACGAAAGAGTCTTCAGCCACCCGGAAACAACCGCTTCCGTCAGTGCCTTTTGAGATATATTGCTGTTTAATAAATATGCGTCAAGGCTGTTAAACGTAGTTCTGTATTTGCTAGTGTCTTTATCTGCGTTTTCCAGCAGCTTCAAATAATCATTCATTTCAGCGGCCAGACAGCTGCCATATTGCTTAGGCATATTACAACGCCCCCTTTCCGCTGGCTAGGTATTCGGCAAATCTGCCGCTCGCCATTGGGACGTCAAGGGCGCAGGAACGCAGACTTTCTGTGTCAAATTTCACATAATGCGTTATGGCGTTAGGATCTTCATGCCCCAGAATGGTTCTGACCGCTTCATAAGGCACATTTTCTGCTACGAGACCGCTTGCGAGTGACATCCTGAGGGCATGTGCGCTATGGTGCCTGTCGCCAAACTCGATTCCAGATTGACGAAAATGTTTTGCGGCAACCCGGCATATAGCCCCGCTGCTCAATTGCGGCAGCACGCCTTTCCGCAAGCTTTCTCGGCAAGTAAGGAATATATATGGCTCAACTGAGTCGCCACGCGCATTGTTGATATAGTCTTGCAAGGCTTCCGCTATTTCTGGTAAAAGCGTTAATTGGTTTGCAACCCCTGTTTTTCGTTGCTTAAACTCAATAATAGCTTTGACAAAATCAATATTTTCAAAGCGCAGGAAACTTATGTCAGAAGAGCGCATGCCCAATCGTGCTGCCAACAAAAGAATCGCATAATTACGTTTCCCCACTTCATTTGAACGATCGACGCTTCCGAGTATCGCCTCAATTTCGTCGCTGCTATACACGGAGGGGATACGCTTCCAATAATGCATTTGCGGTACTATCCCCGCGTAATTGTATTTGACAATTCCTTCTTTGACCAGGAATCCAAAGAGCTTCCGTATACATGCCGCAAACTGAGCTTTGCTTGTAGCCCGATCAAACGCTCCCGCCAGCGCTTTGGCATCGACGGTATCCCATGATTCTATGCCGTTCCTCGCAAAATCCCTGCATAGCTTTATTGTAAATACACGATGTTTGTCAATGGTGCATTGCTTCAAATTTGCTGTCTCCAATGATTTGAGGTAATGCTCAAGCACCTCTTCGAAAGCTTCCGGGCATTCGTAATTCACTCGAAGATACGTATATGAATACTTACCGTCGTCAAGGTACTCATTAAATCGACGTATGACCAAACGCTGGCGCTGATAACCAGCTTGCTGTAAATACATCAGGCGCTCTTCAGACTTCAGAAATTTCTCGCCTATTTCTTGGGTGTATGCTTTATAGCCGTTTGCATTCGCAAAGCGGATCAGCAGATTGATTGTCCCCCTGTAGTGCCTTGTAATGTCGTGGGTGTAGCCTTTCTCGACAAGAAAGTCAGTAAACCCGTCATTTAGTTCTCTCCAATAACTAATATCCATAATACCCTCCAAACATATTTGTGACACCGGTTGATGTCCAGGAGTATTATAGATTTTATATCAGAAATTATCCGAGAAATTTTCATAGAAACTATTGGTTTTTCTATGCTTTGACTATTATATTGAGGATAAAATAATTGCTGGGATATGGACTGTTATCTGACTTCTGAGATAACAGTCCCGCCAGGATTAAGATGAATGGATTCTCTGAGTCCATATTAAAGTTGAAAATTAGCCGTAAATCCTCAAGCAGCTTGTTGGAAGCCATGTGAATCTCATCTAAAATGATAACAGGTGTAACCCGGCGCTCATAATACATGGAACCAATTGCCGACTGAATCTGGCGGAAAAGATCTACCTTTTTATGCTTAGGTTCTTCACCCAGTTCCAAAGCTAATCCCCGATAGAATTCCTGTACCGTTACCGTTGCCAGGGGAAAATAAAAGGATTGAAATAAAGCCGGGTTCAAACTTTGAGCATATTGGCGTAAAGCCGTTGTTTTACCGGTGCCGGCCTCACCTATGATAAGACCAATTCCCCTGGCCTTCTGCAGATACATGAGGCGAGAAGTAAGCTCCTCTAGATTCTTACTTAAAAACAATTTATCTATCGGAATCTCCTTGGTGAATGGATTGAACCTCAAGTTGAAAAATTGAGTGAACACTTAACGTCTCCCCCTTTCTTCATTGGATAGGTTGGGATTAGATGCCTTGGAAATGCTGGTAAAAGATATATGATTGTAGCTTTCATCGGAAACATTTTTGGTCTCGTTGTCAGTGTCTATGAAATCTTCAGGCTTAACCCTTGCTGGTCTGCCCGGGCCTTTTCTTTTCACATGGGCATTATCATGGAAGTTAACCTGCCTTGCTTCTCCAACCTTTTTCCCTTCATGATAGAGAAGAATGGGTTTATTTGAATTCGATAGCCATTCCGGGTCATATCTTACCTCTACCCGGGAATTAGCCAGGTGCTCATCTGTTTCATACAGGATGTTATCCAGTGATAAAGTAGCATCATGTTTTACCTTACGCTTTACCCTCAATAAAAAGTATTCATCAAGCAGGGCCGGATTCGGAAAAATCTTAATCCGCTCCGATTGCGCCATAAAAAAATCCAAGGGACTCATTTTAAGCTCACTATGGACTTTGCGGTGATAATCCTCCTCAAGCCATTGCCAGTAAAGCAGATTCAACTCATCAATATCTTTAATTTCAGCAGGGTTTATCTGACTTAAAAACCTTAACCTGACGGTGCGGAAAAACCTTTCAATTTTCCCGCGCGTGTTGGCCTGAAAGGGAGGGGAGTGTATGAGGGAACAGCCCATTTGAGCACAAACCATCTGCATCTGGGCGGATCGGAATATTTTCCCATTATCGGTACTATTACTTCGTTTATTGGACTTTTTGCTAAGAACCCGATTGTGTTGTTTACCCGTTATCAAACTGTCGCCCCGGTTTTAAACTGTCGTCAACTTGCTCTTTTTATGCTATTTTATTTTGCAGTTTCTACCGCCCTCAGTTTGTCGTCCAACACTTTAAGCATCTTCCGGGAACTATAATATAATAATCTATTGCTATGCCATAGAAATCCTTGTGATTTCATACATGATAGAAATAGCATACAACATATTAACATATTTTGGTAGATTGCATTTGTTTGCTGCCAAAAACCCAAAATATGCCTGACTTGATAATTGGGCCTGAGCCTGAACGCTGTTTGCAGTGTCCGTCCATCTATATCTGCTCAATTATACAAGAACCTAACAAGATGAACATAGACATTAATTAATAACCCCGTCACTTTGACTAAAAATTCCTATATCGCGACTTTTACCATTAAAAGTTAAATTCCCAACTTCCACACCGCATAATCTTCGGCTACTTCATAAGTAACTCCGGTTTCCAGGGCGGCGAAGTGTTTTTTGCCGCACTCTATCTTATAGTTTTCAAATAGTCTTAACTGGCCGCTGTCAGTGCTGCCTTTGGTTTCTACTACAAAATACAGTTTTTCGGTGCCGTCTTTGTCTACCAGCACTGCCCAGTCCGGGTTGTAGTTGCCGATGGGGGTTTCTATGATAAATTTGGGGGGCAGTTTGGTGTAGACTTTTACTTCGTCATCCTGTTCCAACATTTGGGCAAATTCTTTTTCCGTATTGGAATCCAGTATGAGGTAGTCATAAACTGATTTTTCTACTTTTATTGCATTGGATTTTAAGTAGCCTTTTAGTTCCTGCATTTCAAACAGTTCCTGCCGGTAGAATTCCAGATCGCCAACTCGTTCGTATTTGATACCATCGGCAATCATTAGTTTCATCTTTTGTTTGATGATGTCACTTGCAGCTTCCATGAACTTCTGGGGGTTATTTTTAAAATCCTCCAGCCTTCGGGCTTCGATGAGAATTCTTACTATGGTTCTTCGGGTCAGCCTGGTTTCATCCTGGAGATAACGCAGGATATCGGGCAGGGAATGTTTGATGTCAATCTGGTCGAGAACTTTCACACTGGTCAGTTCTCCGGAAACACCTGATTGTTGAATATCAATCCGGGCACTCTCCTGAATCAGGCGAATTTTAGGTATGGCAGGCATTTTGTTAATGGCATCCACACATTCTCGCGCCAGTTTTTCAATATCCATAGCAACTGAATAAGTGGTGCGGTATTTGATGCGGTTCCACAGGGATTCAAACTCCGGTCCCAGGTAAACCCGTTTGTTCAACTGGGCAGTAACTTCGTTATTGTGATTGCGTATGGGCAGTTTATTCAGCGACTGCCGTATTACCTGTTTTATTCCATGCTCTACATGCTCAAATTCTGGCGGCACCTGAAAGGTATCATTGGCAATTTGTTCTTTTAATTCCGGTTTAACTTTTCCAGTTGTATAAATAAGGTCTTCTTCTAAGAGAAAACCCCACAGGTTCTCTGATGCTTCATAACCCAGGTTTTCAATTTTCCCGGAGTCGTCGGTATAGGATATACCGGCAAAGGCATGTTTCTCAATAAAGCCAAATTTGACACCGGTTTCGGCCTCCATTTCGCTCTGCAGGTTTTCCGCAAATTCGGCAAAAGATTCATTAGCCATAACTGACAAGGTGTTAATCTGGGGGTCAAATATCCTTTCCCCCTCTTGATTGACGCAAAGGCGCAGGCCGCGGCCAATTTTTTGTCGGCGGGTAAGGGTTTCCCGGGCTTCTATTAAGGTGCATATCTGAAAGACATTAGGGTTATCCCAGCCTTCCTTTAAGGCTGAATGGGAAAAGATGAAACGCAACGGGGTTTCAAAACTGAGCAGTTTTTCTTTTTCCTTCATTATCAGATTATAGGTGTCATGGTCAGCCAGGGTATTACCACGTGTATCCTTGATTCTTCCCTTTTTGTCAATGGAAAAATAGCCGTCATGAACCATGGATGTATCGTCATTAAGCATATAACTATGGTCTTCAAAAAGGGTGCGGTACTTGGGGAGTTTAATCAGCTTATTATATTCTTCCTCGAACATAAGGGCATACTTGCCCTTCTGGGGATTACCGTTACTATCATATATGCGGTAGTTGTCCACCCGGTCAATAAAAAAGAGGGAAAGGACTTTTATTCCCTGGGGAACTAGGCGCAGTTCCCGGTCCAGGTGGTGTTTAATGGTAGCACTGATCTGACCCCGTTTTATATCATCCTCGCTGATGTTGCCCATTTCCATTCCTAAGTGCAGGTGGCTGCCATTAGTGAATTCCACCATCTCATTACCAGGGTAACAGTCAATGTTGTTAATAATATAACCAGAATAAATTTCTCTTTCCCCGGATATATCAAACAGGTCCTGCCCTACTCTAACTGTTTTTTGTTTTCTTTGTACCACCCCGGAACGGTTCTTTATGTCCAGTTCCATAACGGCCTGGAAGCCATTGCTGTTTTTGACCGATACCAGGCGAATATACGGCCGGTTGAAGTTTCCGGCTTCCTTAATGCTGTCTACCACAATTTCTTTCACTAATTTTTTTTGATAAGCATCTACCGGTCCCAGGCGATACATCAGATTATAGGTTTCTACATGGGTAGCGGAATAGCGTAAAGTGCAAAGGGGATTTAAGGATGCAATAGCTTCCTTGGCTTTATCGGTTCTATCCACACTCTGGGGTTCATCTATAATTACAATGGGGTTGGTCTGCTGGATAAACTCAATCGGCCTGCGCCCGTTCATGCGGTCATGCTCGCGGTGGATGATATTAGCTTTATCAGGTTTATTAGGATCCACAAAGCTCTTACGGAAGGCATCAATATTAATAACCATAATCTGAATATTGGAACTGGTAGCAAAGGTTCTTAATTGGCCCAGTTTGGAGGAATCGTAGATAAAATAGTCACAGTTGACGCCTTCATAGAGGCTCTTAAAATGCTCCTCCATAATCTCCAGGGATTTATTAACCCCTTCGCGGATAGCTACTGAAGGAACAACGATAATAAATTTGGTAAATCCGTAAAGCTTATTAAGCTCATAGATAGTACGAATATAAACATAGGTTTTACCGGTACCGGTCTCCATCTCTATAGTAAAATTGCGCCCCTGGATATCAGTGCTTTTAGGTAAGCCGTTGCGCAGTTGAATACGATTAATGTTTTCAAGAAGTTCATCATCCAGCAGGTCCAGTTTATTAGCGTAACCCAGCTCAATCTGATAACCTAATTCACCCTGAGCGCCACTGCCCATAGTGGAAGCAACTGAGAAATTAGTCTGTTTTACCGCCTGACCTTGAAAGATATCGGTTATTGAGGCAACGGCATCCAACTGGAATTGTTGGTCGGAAACAAATTTTAGTTTCATCACCTATCACCTCGCTATATGGTCCGGAAGTCTTCAACGCCGAATTTCTTTAACAGCTGCACGGCATTAGTTTTGACATTATCATCGGCAAAACCGGAGTCCCGGAAAACTACCCGGGCTATTTCCTGGCCGGACTGTTTCATATCACCAATAGCTTCGATAACGTCAAGGGTCAGACCATCTTCCAGACAGACAATCATATAGCCCAGGCCAACGGAATAAGCAGTCTTACCTTTTATCTGAATTTCTTTCAGCGGCATGGTCGGGTCTATGCCGTATTTCAACATAATCTCGTATAGCATATCTTCCTGCGTACGACCTTCTTTAATGGGATCAACCATTCCTTTAAGGGTTTCTTCCAGTTCTTCAACATCCGGGTCCCATGCCTTAAGGTTTGAAGTATCCAGCTTGAATACCTTAAAGCCTATATCCAAGTTTTCAATACCTTCTTTGTCCTTGTTTTCTTCTTTTATCTTCTCACCGGCACGGCGGATACGTTCCTTGCCGATTTCGCAGATATTGGAGAAACCGGCTTTGTAAGCTTCAGAGTCTTCACTGCAAGGCTCAGGTAATTGCACCATTATAAACTTGCGGTTACCGTTATCTTCAGCATTTAGTTGCATTACAGAATGGGCAGTAGTGGCCGATCCAGAGAAAAAGTCCAGAATAATATCATTATTTACTGACCCCGTTTGCACTAAAATCTTCAACAGTTTAGTTGTCTTAGGAAATTCAAAAACATCTTTTGAAAAAATATCCTTTATTTCTTTTGCAGAATCAGATGAAAATCCTCCATTGTCAATAATTGTCGGTAAAGTAGCCCCCTGTCTAACTTCCGACAGATACCGTTTCAGGAATGGAGCACCAGAATTAGCTCTAAAACCAATTCTTCCTTCATTAATTAATCCCGTCATTTTTTCCTCATTGTATAACCAGCATTTGTTCTGTGGTGGATAATACTCTTCTCGAGTAATAGGATTTTTTATCGGATATATGCAGCTTTCAGTTAGTCTTCCACCTTTTCCATTGGCACTTAAATCTGATGCTACCCAATCTCCTCTTGGATCAGTGTCTGGATTAGAATATCTTGAATTAATTCCTTCACTACGCGGTTGCAAATATAATTCCATTTTTTCAATGTCTTTTGCATAAACAAGAATATACTCATGATTTTTACCTATTACTCGGTCATTGGGCGGTGTAGATCGTCTCTTCCATATTAATTGCTCAACAAAATTATATTCATAGAATATTTCGTTACAAATCTTCTTTAAATTATCTACTTCATTATCATCAATACTTATAAATATTACCCCCTCATCTCTCAGCAAGTTTTTTGCCAAATTTAATCTCGGATGCATCATATTTAACCAATCAGAATGATACCTACCTGAATTTGCAGGTTTCGCCATCATGTCTTGTTCTGTTTTTTCCTTATAGTTCTTAACATTATTAATAAAATCATCTTTATAAATAAAATCATTACCTGTATTATAAGGTGGGTCTATGTATATCATTTTCACTTTTCGATGATAAGCCTTCTGTAATAACCTCAATACCTCCAGGTTATCACCTTCTATGTAAAGGTTTTGGGTGGTACCCCAATCCTTACTGGATTCTTTATCAGGTCGCAGTGTTCCCGTGGACTGCTGCTGGGACAACCGAATACAGTCGCTCTTACCCGGCCAAGTGAACTCATATTTCTCTTTGCCGGTATCGACTTCATCACCGAGCAGGAGCCGAAGCTGGTCAAAATCGATTTTACCTTCGGTTAAGGCCTCGGGGAAAAGCTTTTTAAGTTCATCAATGTTTTGCTGAACTAAATCCATAGTCTTACCATCAAATTTGTTCATTCTTGTTTAGCACACCTCGCTTAATTGAGCTATTAAAGCATCCAACTGCTGCTGGAGCTGTTGAATCTGCACATGATGTTCCATTCTATGGGCAAAGATGTTTCTCGATTTATAGTGGTGTTCAGAGTCTTAATGGTGGATTCTCTTTAAGGTTTTCATCCCGGACAAACGTGGTTCACCAAAAAGGAATCGCAACTGCTCTATCTTATTTAGCTGGGTCATTAATTCGTTATAAGCGTAGATGGTGAAATAAGCTGATACGATGGATAGCTTAGCTTTTTTATCAATATTATCCACCAGGTAATCACCGACATTTCCCCGACGTCGGTTGTCTAGTATTTGTTTGATTGGGAAACACCTCGAATCATAGCCTAAGTAATTTTTACATAGCACCTTCCATGCATTCCTCGTTATATTTGCGTTTACAGGTGTCTAAATTTCCGCATGAAATCATAACTCGTCTCTTTCTACCCAGTAGTTTGGTTTTCGGTGTTGGTGCGCTACTGCAATTATAAAAATGTGATCACTTTCTATTGAATACAGTAATTTGTATGGAAATTTATGAAGGAGATATTTTCTCACTTCACCACTTTCATTCGACCATGCTGTAGGATACTTAGCAATTCGCAAAGCAGCGTTTTTTACTTCAACCTTGAATCTATTGCCCAGCCCAGCATGTTGAAGGTTATAAAAACGCGCTGCATCTTCCAGTTCCAGTTTTGCATAATTCGAAAACACAACCCTCATCTTTCGTCTTTAAACACCTCTTCCATTGGAATACCTTCCAACCTTCCTTCTCTGTATGCCGCAAGTCTTTTTTCTGCTTCCTCTGCCCATAACTCATCAAGCTTCCGGTCAGGCTCATCTATACTCTTGATTAAACTTTCCACCAGTATGAATCTCTCTTCAATTTTAAGCTTTAATGCCTGTTTTAGGATTTCATCAGTACCCATGTTTTTCACCTCTTCTTCAAGAAAAAATAAGTGATTTTGCTTTCCGTAATTTTTAGTACCTTTTATCGCATTGTAGCATATCAATACTTTTTTGTTGCAATTTTACCCTAAAGAGTAGCCTTTATTCCGTTATGCTATTCCTCTTTATCTACTCCGCCCAGGGATCAGATTATTCATGTATTCGGTTTGCCCATCACTCTGCACCACGGCGAATTTATCCGGGTACAGGTCAACCAGGGAGTTGGCCAGGGAAAAGACGGATACATCATATTTTTCTCCGGCCTGCTTACGCAAGGCATGCAGGGAGACTGCTGAAGCCGGGAGGTCCTGAGCCAGAATATCGCGGGACTTAACTTAACATTTGTTATTATCATGTTAACATATTGAGGGGTGGTGTATGGTTGAAGTGTATTTCGAATGGTAGCAGAAATCCAGCAATTAATAAGAGGACATATTTAATGGCTAAAATTCTGTTTATGATATACTGGGGGTAGAATAAGTTATTTTAAATCTTTAGTAAATGCCAGGATGGGGTGGGTCTTCCCCCTTTTATGATTAGGAAAGCCGCATAGCGGGCATGGAGGTTGGACTTTGATAAAAGTTATAATGATTATTTCTAATCGTCCCGCTTGCGGGCAAACAACGGTGGCGGTTAACCTGGCCAGTGGTTTAAGCCGTAAAGGATACCGGGTATTGATTGGAGATACCGGAAATAATAAAAAGCTGCGCTATTGGCTGGGTATTGACCGGCAAGAGACTGGAACGAATGCGGCAAAGCCTTTAGAAGATAAAGCCCAGGCCAAAATATTCAGCTCTCGCCTGGGTATAGACCTGCTGCAACTCCTTTTAAAACCGGAGGACTCTGCAACAGCAGATTACTCACCTCACCTGGAGAAACTGACCTATGATTACCTGTTATTAACACCTGCATCCAGCGAAGATTGCCAATGGCTAAGTGCTATGGCTGATGCTTTAATAGTCTGCAGCGATCTCACCGCTGCTAATGAACTGGAGGAATTAAAAAACCTGGAGGAATTGTGGCGAGCTTCCAGGATAAATGCCGGCGGAATTGACCTTATTCTGCCCAACAAGATAAATACCAAGGAATGGGAGCATAACATAGAGCAATTATCTATCCTGGCCGATTATTTCGGTTATGAACATATTGCCGATCCTATTCCCACTTGAGAAAGGATACATGATTTGCCCCGGGAGGAGCGAACGGTTTGGGAGCTAAGCCAGGAAAATCTCCACTCTGCTTTTATGAGCCTGGTAGATGCCGTAGAATCATTAGACAGTTTTACTAATAAGTAATGAAAAAAGTAAGGGGTGGGGGCCTGGTAAGCTTATCATCCAAGCAGGATGAACTTGAAAATCACCTGTTTGCCGCCGCAAATAGCCTTATAAGCATCGAAAAATTTACTTTGCTCCCCCCGCAAAAAGAAAGCCCCTGAAAGGGGCTTATAAAGGAGAGTTGTATTATTAACCTGCTTGATTAATAATCCAGTTTTATTCAAGCATAATAAAGATTTTGTCCGCCGGTAAGCAGAACTGGCAGCTATCGCCTTGGCTAAGATTAACAGCCTCTGTTCGGGGTATTCGTGCTTCTAAAATCTTTTCGCCCCCGCTTCCTGCAAGCGAGCAGCGGATTATATAACTGGATATCTCTTCTATGACCTCTTCCACCAGAACTGCGATGAGGTTTTCCCCATTGTCATTAATCCGAATATACTCTGGGCGTATGCCCAAATTAACTACCTGCCCCGATTCCCATTTTTCTCCTGGAACTTTTCCCGCCTTGAGCCTGGTTCCCAGGCCACTCAATTCCAGATTCAGGCTGCTACTCTCTACTTCCTGGACAACCGCCGGGAGAAAGTTCTTGACCCCGGTCAGGCGAGCTGCGACTCGGTTGGAAGGCCGGTTTACTACCTTTTCTTTTTCTCCGAATTGCAGCAAACGCCCGGCTTCATACACTGCTATCTTAGAACTTAATTTATAAGCCTCGGCCAGGTTATGAGTTACAAAAAGAATATGGCCGGGGAAGAATTCATGAATTTCCAGGAGTTCTTCCTCCAGGCGCTCTTTAACAATACTGTCCAATGCGGAAAAAGGTTCATCGAGCAACAACACTTCCGGTTCGGAAACCAGAGCCCGTGCCAGGGCCACCCGCTGCTGTTGCCCGGCAGACAACTGCCCGGGAAAACGCTTTTCCAAACCGGATAGACGCATTTTTTGCAGCCATAGTCTGACTTTTTCTTTAATATCCTCTACCGGCAATTGCCGTATGCCAAAGGCGATATTGTTAAAAACATCCATATGGGGAAAAAGAGCATAATTTTGAAAAACAAAACCCATATTTCTTTCCCGGGACTTAATATTAACCCCGCTGCCGGAGTCAAACAACAGTCTATCATCCAGGGCTATCCGCCCTTCATCGGCCTGTATCAGACCGGCAATACACTTTAAGGTCATGGTCTTGCCGCAGCCAGAGGGTCCTAAAATAGCCAGTATCTCTCGCTCCACGGCAAAAGATACCTCCAATTTAAAGCCAGGCAGTGATTTCTTAATTTCTATATCCAGCATCAATCACTACCTCCTTTACCACGGGCTGACCGTTCCTCCAGGAAGAATACTGGCGGCTTTTCCAGTAATTCAAGGCAATGATACTGGCAAAGGAGATTAGCAGAATGGCCAGTACCCATTTCAGAGCCTGGTCCGATCGCCCGGCTTCCACCGCGAAATAGATTGCCAGGGGCGCGGTCTGGGTTCTTCCCGGGATATTCCCCGCCAGCATCAAAGTGGCTCCGAATTCACCCAGGGAACGGGCAAAGGCCAGAATGGTTCCGGCAGCTATACCCGGCCAGGCCAGCGGCATACTGATCTTCCAAAATACGGTCCATTCCTTGGCCCCCAGGGTGCGGGCCGCATCTTCCAGGTTGGGCTGTATTTGTTCAAAAGCAGCCCGGGTAGCCTGGTACATCAGAGGAAAAGCTACCACGGTGGAAGCAATTACTGTTGCCGACCAGGAGAATATCACCGTTTTATCAAAATACAACAATAATTGCCCCAGGGGGCCGTTTTTCCCAAAGATAAGTAAAAGTCCAAAACCTAAAACAGTGGGGGGCAAGACCAGGGGAAGAATAAACAAGCCATCCAGCAGGTTCTTGCCCTTAAAATCTCCATAGGCCATCCAACGAGCGGCAGCAATGCCCAGGATAAAGGTAATTAAGGTTGCGGTGCCCGCTGTTTTAAGCGAAATCCATATCGGAATTAATTCAGCTTCGGTCATGATTACACCGCCCTTACCGTCTATCCTTAAGCACTATTTGACCAGCGAGAAACCGTATTTGGCAAATACATCTTTAGCGGCGTCGCTGCTGAGGAAATCTACGAAACTCTGAGCCGCTTCCGGGTTCTTGCTGGCTTTAACTACTGCTGCCGGGTATACGATGGGGGTATGAGTATTTTCTTCTGCTATGCTGATTATCTGCACCTTGTCCGATATCTTGGCATCGGTCAGATAAACCATCCCAACTTCAACATTGCCGCTTTCCACATAAGCCAAAACCTGTCTTACATCTTTGGCATAAACCACCTTGTCCTTTACTGCATCCCACAAACCCATTTTAGTAAGGGTTTCCTTGGCATATTTCCCGGCGGGAACCGAATCAGGTTCGCCCAAAGCGATTAGTGAAGCTTCCTTCAGCGTGCTAAAGCCTTTGACCTTGGCCGAATCTTTGGGACCAACTAATACCAAACGGTTCTTCAAGAGATTTTTACAGCTCTCATCTACAATGAGCTTCTTGTCCTGCAGGGCCTTCATTTGCTTGGTGGCAGCAGAAATAAACACATCAGCGGGAGCACCCTGTTCAATCTGTTGCTGCAGGGCACCCGATGAACCGAAGTTAAAGGTAAGTTTTACATTTTTGTTTTGCTTCTCATAGAGGCCTTTCATCTCATTCATGGCATCAGTCAGGCTGGCAGCAGCAGAGATAATGAGTTCACCGGATACCGCTTTAGCCTGAGGCTCTGCTGTAACTTCTGCTTTGGACGTAGTGACACTGGGCGCCGCCTTGACCGGAGTGGGAGCTTCAGTAGCAGTAAGCAAGTAACGGCCAAATACATAACCGGCTTTTCCGTCCGCTGCGGTCACTTTATACCAATCACCTGATTTTTCGGCAATGGTCATCAAACTTCCCCGGGTATAGGATTTTATAACCTTATAATTCATTCCCGGACCGGTTCTGAAGTTTAACGCACTGGCATTAACCGAACATTGATCCCCAGCTTTCCATACCAGATTTCCAGTAGCTGCCGGATTAGCCGCAAAAGCGCTTCCCGCCATACAGAGCACAAAAATCAACGCCACTAAAATGCTAATCCGGGCTTTTGCCTTTTTGTTATGTCGCATTTAATAATTCCTCCTTAGTTTGTTTGCCTATTACAGGAAAGGGTCTGGCACGATTCATTAATTAAAAACTAGAACTAATTATTTTAATAACTTATGGCAAAATACCCTATAAAGAGGGCATGGCTTATCCTCCCCCCTCCTTTTATATATTCGCGCCAGCTCTTTTTTAATGCTTCTCGAAAAGCATAAATACCGTTTCTTAGAACTATACAAGATTTTAGCTTATGTTTCCTTTCGTGGGTTTATGAATGTTTATGTTTATTAATATAACATATTTCAACAGAAGATAACACAACTTTGCATCAGGCTTGTATTATGCTAGAATAATCATCAAGTTTGGAGGTTTTGACAATTATGAAAGAAGACCGTTCTTTAACTCCTCAAGAAGTCGCAAAAATATTAAAAATAACTAAATATACCGTATATGAAATGGTAAAGCGAGGAGAATTGCCGGCCTATCGTATAGGTCGGAAGATTCGGATTGAGCAGCGGGATGTGGATGCTTATATAAAGCAAGGCAAAAAATATAAATATAAAGAAATCGATACACTTGAAGCATCATCCAAGCCGCAAGCAGCCCGACAGGATTACCTTTCTAACGCTCCAGGCCTGGTAATTTGCGGACAAGATCTGCTTTTAGATGTTTTAAGCCGCCACCTGGAAAGCCATAGCCAGGGTTGCCGGGCCTTTCGCCATAATATTGGCAGTTTTGCCGGTCTTCTCCAGCTTTATCAGGGTGAATCGGATATGGCTGGTATCCATCTCTGGGATAGTGACAGTGATAGTTATAACATACCTTATGTCCGCCGCATGGTTCCTGGTATATCTACTTTGATAATACACCTGGCCATGCGCCAACAAGGCTTTTATGTTGCCCGCGGCAACCCCCTGGAAATTAAAGGTTGGGAAGATTTGACCCTTCCTGATCTTCGTTTCATTAACCGGGAACCCGGCTGTGGTACTCGGGTGCTTTTAGACGAGCACCTATATCAAATGAAACTTGATCGGCGTAAGATTAATGGCTATAAAAGGGAAGAAACATCACACCTGGCTGTGGCCAGTGCCGTAGCCCGGGGAACTGCAGACCTGGCTTTAGGTAATGAGAAGGCTGCCATGCAAGTTCGGGGTATTGAGTTTATTCCCTTGCAAAAAGAACGATACGAGTTGGTAATAAGAAAAGAGGACCATGATAAGGCTGAAATAAGGGCGGCTCTGGATATCATTAATTCCGCCGCCTTCAAATCAGAATTAGAGGGCCTGGGGGATTATTGTTTGGAGGAAACCGGAAGGATAGTGGCAGAAATTTAGCTTAGAGAAGCGAGGATATATTTCACCTCGTTATAACCATTTCCGGAAACGGAAAAAACCCAGCATGCCCAAAGCCAGGCTAAACATAGCCAGACTGATATACCATACACTATAGGGGTTAGCCTCCCCCGGAAGCTTTACATTCATACCGTAAAAACCGGTAATAACCGTCAAGGGCATCATGATAACTGTAATAACCGTTAATATCGTTATAATTTCACTGGTGCGCCCGGATAAGACCGAGTAATATATTTCCGTTGAGCTGTTTACTAGATCGCGGAAGGTATTGACCGTATCCAAAATACTATTCAAGTTATCCGCTAAATCCAAATAATAGGGAATGTTTTCATTGCGCGCAAAGAAGGAGTAGCGGCCAGAAATATTGGCAAATATATGTCGCTGAGGAATAAGTACCTTACGCAAGAGAATCAGGGTCCGCTTCAGAGTCAGTATTTCCTCAGTTATCACTTGTCCCTTTTGCAGGAATATGTTATCTTCCAGTTTATCGATTCTTTCCCCTAGCCTTTGCAAAATAGGAAAGGAATCATCAACAATATTATCAACAATGGCATGTAATAAATAATCCGGACCTCGGGTCATAAACCTGCTGTCCTTTAAACAGATACGAGCAATTTTTCCCACTGCAGAAAGGGCTATGGGATGTATAGTTACGATATAGTTGGGACCCAGGAATACATCCAGTTCGATGCTGGAAATCTCATCTTCTTCTTCGGCTTCTTCAAAATAATTCAGGGCATGAAATACAAAGAAGTAATAATCATCATATCTGTCAATTTTGGCCCGCGGATTCTCTTCCTGTAGACAGTCTTCCAAGGTCAGGGGATGGAAATTAAATATATCTCCAATATATTGCAATTCTCTTTCAGAACAATCATAAATATCTATCCAGAGAAGGTTTTTCGGTGAAACCAAAAGGTCCGGGGCGTTAGCCAGATCTACATCATGAAACATGCGATCTTCCTGTTCATTGTAGAAATAGGTTTTGATCACGGTTCAATCCCTCCTTCTCGAGAAGGGTTTAAGCACTATTACGGCAATAAAATACACCCTTCCCGCATTTTCTTTTTTTCATAATCATCCACCATCGGTCCAACGGTATAGGTTCCATTTCACCACCGCCTTTCATTCAAGCATTATAATTTGATTTCGAAGGGATCTGTATCTTTATTTTTAAGCATCGGAAGAAACTGTGTAGCAGTTTCAACCACACCGCTGCAACGAAGCGGGGATTAGAACCCGCGGCCTGTTTGTTAATAGGCTCGTTATAATATACAAATTTTATCCCCTGCTTGTCAACGAGAGTAGAAAAAGCGCTAAGGATTTTATTGGTAACCCGTTCATATAAGATGGGTATCCTTGGGCATACTCCTTTTCAAAATAGACATGGCCTTTTTTAGATTAAATCTTCTTTCCAAGTAATATTCCAGGTATTTCTCTAAAAAATACTCCAGTTCTTTCTGGGCCTTATTGGAGACCCTTACCCTTTCTACAGTAACCAGCCGTGAGCTTCCCAGAAGACCGATCAGGGCCAGGGTTTCTTTGGATAAACTGACTGCTCCGGAAGCCTGATAGCTGCAATCCCGGCACAACATTCCTCCATCAGGAAGGCTAAAAACCTTTAAGTCATCCTTTTTCCCACAAAGCACACAATGATGCAACAGCGGGCTATAGCCCAAATTTACCAGCAGGTTCATCTCAAAATACCTTATTAGCATGGGATTGTAACCGCTGTGGTTAAGATGAGAGAGAACCTCCAGGGTGCTGGTATAGAGACGGGGAATGGCTATTCCCTCCATCAAACTCTTATCCAACAGTTCCATTAAATATAAAGCATATAGGGAGCGTTCAAAATCCTCCCGGGTATTGCCGTAAAATTCCAGTAGTTTTCCCTGGGTAATCAAATTCATCCCTTTACCCCGGCTAAAAAAAAGCGATGAATGACAAAAAGGCTGAACACAAGCCCGCAAGCTGCTACGGGGCTTTTTGATTCCCCGGGCCACTGCTTTCATTTTCCCCTCATGTTCGCAAAATATTGTAACCAGTTTGTCGCTTTCCCGGTAATCCATGTTCTTTATTACTATAGCCCGACTACGAAGATACATTTACTTCCCACCCCAGAATACACTGCTTACTTTTACTGCTTCATTAACTATTTGAGCGGGCAACCCGCTGCTCTTACTTACTTTCTTCATAAATTCTCCTGCCTCTTCCGGGCTGATACAGCCATAATCAAAGGCCAGATAAAGCTTACGGGCATCCCCTACTCCCAAAGCATTCAAGCACTGACAAAATAATTCGGGTTTTTTTGCATACTCATAGTTCACATAGGCAAAGATTATTCCGTTGAACTTGCTCATCCGGCTCTGCAGCATGATTTTCCCGGTACTGCTTTCCCTATCACTATAATGTGATGCAGCCATTATTCGACGGGTTATAATGGAGAGAGAGCGCTGGTTCTTGACCAGGGCCAAACGAGGTATTCTGACAATCACTGCAGGGCAACCGGCTTCCTCGGCCAAATCCCGTATAGTTTCCACTCTCATTCCATCGAGCATATAAGTATGAACCGCAAAGCCGGCCAGTTCTGGAACGAGAATAATATCCGGAGCCATCCCCAAAGTGGGCAGATGGTGTCCTCCATCAAATACTACTACCCGGTAGGCCTGAGCAGCTATGCGGGATAAATACTCCTGTCCATCTTTACTGCTATGCCAGGTGTCTATGGCAGAACACTCGATTATGACCTGGTATTTCTCGGCCAGCAGCTTTTCCATTTGCCTTTTAATTCCTTGATTGGAGCCACCAGGAATTACTGCCGCCACTCTACTGGTGTGCAGCGGAATAGCCGTCTGCCTTAACCCCGGATTGTACAGAAAGTCAAGATTGCATGAGGAGCTCACCCACCGGCCATAGAAATCCAATACCCGGTTGTAACCCAGGTTTTTCAAGCATTCGCTGGGATAGTTGATCATTATGCTAGTATAAAAAGCCAGCAGAATAATAAAAAGGCTTATCCGCTTTATCCGCATTAAAGGGCAGTCTCCTTACTGCCCTCCCCTTTGCCGGTACTCCTCCAACAATGCCAAGGCACTGCTGCTCCCTATTCTGTCAACCCCCGCTTTTAACAATTCAAGGGCAAAATCCAGGCTCTTTATGCCCCCACTGGCTTTAATCTTCAAATCCTTTCTTTGGCGGGATTCTCGAATAATCTCAATATCCTCCAGGGTAACACCCCGGCTGGAAAAACCAGTAGAAGTCTTAATAAAATCTGCTTCGCTATTACTTAGCAAAGCGCTTATATCCTGCAGTTCCCCCTTGCTAAGCAAAGCTGTTTCCACGATAACTTTGAGTAGAAAAGCATATTCTTCCCTTAGACGGAGCAGTTCCTTAATCTCTCTTTCCACCAGGCGATAATCCCTATCCTTGAAAGCACCGATATTCATTACCATATCAAGTTCAGCCGCTCCCATTTGCAAGGCCCGCCGCGCTGAATCCACTTTATTCTTCCAATGATCGGCTCCCAGGGGAAAAGCTATTACCGTACAAGCCTTGACCGGAGTTCCAGCCAGGAGATGACAGGCCAGTTCCAAGCGGAAGGGATTAACACAAACAGCCGCCACCTGGAACTGCCGGGCTTCTTGACATAGCGATTCGATATCGCTGGCCCGGGCTTCAGCTTGCAAATTAGTGGAATCAAGGTATTTAGCCAGCATAATAGCCATCCTCTTCTTTCTACATCCGGTAGCCGAGCTGATTCAGGGTGTTCTCGTTATCACGCCAGTTCTTTTTTACCTTAACCCATAAATCGAGATAAACAGCCGTATCCAACAAGCTTTCAATGTCCTGGCGGGCCTGCTCCCCGATGGTCTTTAACATTTGACCCTTTTTGCCGATTACTATCCCCTTTTGCGAATCCCTTTCCATATATATGGCAGCCCTAAGATAGACCTTACCATTGCTTTGCTTTTTAAATTCTTCCACTTCCACCGCCAGGGAATGCGGAACCTCATCATGAGTCAGCATTAAAGCCTTCTCCCTTATTAATTCAGCAATAAGCAAATAGATGGGTTGGTCGGTAAGGTCATCCTCCGGATAATAGAGGGGGCCTTCCGGCAAAGCATCCAGAGTCTTGTCTAACAAAAGCTGCAGATTGGTACCACAAGCGGCTGATATGGAAACTACCTCAGAAAAACTGCGCTGCTGGTTAAAAATCTGAATATAATCCTTAACCTCTTGCTCACTAACCAGGTCAATTTTATTAACCAATAAAAATACCGGTACCCTGGCGTCTTTCAATTGATCCAGGATAAAGCTCTCACCACCGCCAAAAGGACGGGTTACATCAGTCATATAGTATATTATATCTACCTCTTCCAGGCTGCGCGCAGATACCTTTACCATGTATTCACCCAAGAGGTGCTTGGGTTTATGAATACCGGGGGTATCAACATAGATTACCTGCCCCCTTTCACAGGTATATATGCCCTGAATTCTGGTTCTGGTTGTCTGGGGCTTCTCCGATACTATAGCGATTTTTTCTCCTATAATTGCATTGAGCAGAGTAGATTTTCCCACATTGGGGCGGCCCACAATACTTACGAATCCAGATTTCATCTATTTTACTCCTCCTGTTTTCCCAGTGCAAAGATTTGCGGCAGCATGTACTGCAAAGCGTATTCCTTATAGTGGTCTTTTTCATCAGTAATTATTAGCTTCATTTCTGGGGAAAACTCAGCCAAAACCTGTAAACAGGCCCCGCAGGGAAAAACATAACCCTGGCCGCTGGATACTACGGCTAACAGTGTAAAATCTCTTTCCCCAGCATTGACTGCTTTAAATACGGCGGCCCGTTCAGCACAAATGCTCAAACCATAGGAGGAATTTTCCACATTACTCCCCGTATAAACCTTGCCCCCTGCAGACAAAAGGGCAGCCCCTACCTGGAAGTTAGAATAAGGGGCATAGGCATTTTTTTGAGCTTCACGAGCCCATTTAAGCAGTTCTTCCCTCTTGCTCACATTCAGCCTCCTCCTGCTAAACTAAGTAAATATGGTCCAAAAATAAGAAAGGCCATGATAACGGCCATAATAGCGGTTAATAAAACGGCTCCGGCAGCCAAATCCTTGGCCGCTTTAGCCAGCTGGTGATAGCTTTCTGTCTGCAAATCCACCGCCTTTTCAATAGCGCTGTTAATCGTTTCCGCCACCAGGACCATAAAGATAGTAATTAACAATAATCCCCATTCCCAGCGGGTTACTCGCAGGAATAAACCCAGACCCATAACCATAATAGCTGCTACCCCGTGGATCTTCATATTCCTTTCCTGCTGGAAGACATAGGCTATTCCCGCCAGGGCACAGGCAAAACTCCTCTTTAATCCAGTCCCTTTCATCCTGGGATTCTACCTTTCCAATTTGACTTTATGCATGATTCTTTCTTCCAGGTTTCGCATTAAATTGCGTTCTTCCTCATTTTCATGATCATAACCCAGTAGGTGAAGCATACCATGGGCGATCAAATAACCGAGCTCTCTTTCTACGCTATGGCCATATTCTTCACTCTGGCTGACCGCCTTTTCCAGAGAAACCACGATATCTCCGAGTACATTTACTTCTCCAGGCAGGTCGAGATCCATTTCCTCTTCACTAAGTTCATTCATGGCAAAGGAAAGAACATCAGTAGGATTATTTTCGCCACGATAAATCAAGTTCAATTCTTTGATATAGCTATTGTCCACAATCATAACACTTAGCTCCGTATTCGGGGACAATTTCACCATTTTTGCCACGGCGTTGGCTACATTGAGAATAACCTGCTGCATTTCTTTGGTATAATTAATCTTGTTCTGCTGGTTTATTATCATGGTTTCCATGGCTTTCTCTCCTCTTTTCAAACTCTCTTACTATGGTTTCCGGATACTCTATCCGTTTATGATACATTCCCTCCAGGACTTTGCAAAAAGAGTTGCCGATTGTATCCAAATCCTTGAAAGTGAGGTCACATAGCTCCAACTGTCCATCGTTTAGTTTGTCCTTAATCAACAAACGCACCATATTCCTAATTTTCTCCGGACGAGGATCACTCAGGGAGCGCACCGCCGCTTCCACGGAATCTGCCAGCATCACCAGAGCCACTTCCTTGCGTTTGGGCTTGGGACCTTCATAGCGGAAGCTTTCTTCGCCCAGTTTTCCATCCCGGTCTTCTTCCATAGCCCGGTTATAAAAATATTTGGTCAGGCTGGTACCATGATGCTGTTCGATAAAATCGATTATTGTCTGCGGAAGCCGGGCCTCCCGGGCCATTTCTACTCCATCTTTAACATGAGAGGTGATAATGAGAGCACTTAAAGCCGGAGCAATTTTTTCGTGGGGATTATCGAAACCTTGTTGGTTTTCCACAAAATAATTGGGACGCTTAATTTTTCCAATATCATGATAATAGGCTCCCACCCTGACCATCAAGGGATTAGCCCCGATAGACTCGGCAGATGCTTCGGCCAGGTTGCCCACCATCAAGCTGTGATGGTAAGTCCCGGGCGCTTCCAGCAAAAGCCGCCTTAAAAGGTAATGATTCGGGTTGGAGAATTCCAGAAGCTTATTCATGCTGGTAATGGAAAAAGCACTTTCCAAATAGGGCAAGGCCCCAATCATCAGAACGGCTGAGAAAATTCCGTTAATAGCCCCAATAAGCACGCCGGTTATTGCCAGGTTCAGACTCCAATTGCCCCCTATCAGGAAGAGGGTTATTATGGAAACCATGTTTGCCAGAGCTATATAGAGGCCAGAACGAGCCAGGTCCGAGGTCTGATTAAGCTTGTAGACCTGAAATACTCCCACAGATCCGCCTACAAATGCAGTTATCGCATAAAAGAGCTGGTTGCCTTCAGCCAGCAATCCTACATATAAAGCCATTATCATAGTAAGAAAATAGGCCAGTCGATTGTCCAACAAAATGGCAATCAACATTGAGCCAGCAGCTACAGGAGCTAAATAAGCCATCAGATTGTTGATGTCCGGCTGGTTGCTAATTTTGATTATAGTAAGAAAACGGGTTATTAACAATATCAATATAAATACCAGCCCAATTAAAAGCATAAGGCGGTCATTTTCAAAAATATCCCTATAATAACGACGCAGGAACTCAATAATAAGCCAAAAGCTTAAAAATACGAAAAGTCCTGCACCGAGAATGGTTAAAGGATAACTCTTGCTCCTCTGAATACCCAGTTGTTCCAGAGTGGAAATCTGTTCTTCAGTAACCCGGTCACCTTCCCGAACAATTATTTCCCCCGCCTTAATGGTCTTTTGCACCGGTTGCACCGATGCCATAGCTTCTTCTATGGCCTTGTTGGTTGCTTCCTCATTGAATATCAGGTTGGGTCGAAGGGAATTGCTAATAACCAGCTTCATAATCTCCTGGGCCTGGGGCGCAAATGCCAGCGCATCAACCTGCTTGTCAACTTGCTCACTGGCCCCCTTTATGGCCTCATCCGTAAGGGGTTTGCTCATTATTCCCCGAACCGCCATTATGGAAGTCTGCCTCATAGTCTCTATGTCCGATATTGGAGTATTGAGGAGGTAAGAAGCCAGTTGCTGCCGGTTATATTTTAGATTTAGATAATCCTTCCGCTTACTGCTGCTATCCAGCAAGTCCAACAGTTTTTCCTGTTTATCATCAGAATTCATTATTTCCATCAAGGTGGAAAAGAAATTATTAATCTCCGTTTCTGTATTGGAGAGAGCATACTGATCGCCCTGATAAACCTTTTGCACCTTGCTGGCGGCCTGTTTTCTCAGTTCATCACTTTGCTTTTCATCAATCACTACTGCGGTGATATTAGATTGAATATTACGCTGGGCCACTTCATCTGGTTTTAATCTAACCTGGGTGGGAGTAAATTTGGAGAAAATAATAAAAATGGTTACGGAAAAGAACAGTAATACCCCCAAAACCTTTCTGGTGGTAGACTGGCTAAGAAAGCCATATATTCTCTTCCACACAAAGTTGAGGATAGTGCTAAGCTTCATTTATACGCTCCTCAAGTAGAACACTAGTTGAATGTGGGCCTATTATCCCGCATTACGCGCAACCCCCAGGGGATTCTAGAGGCCTTCCAGGGCTTCGTAAGTTTCATAAGCATCTATAATCTTTTGTACCAGCGGGTGCCTTATTACATCTTCTTTAGTCAAATATTCAAAGGATACCCCGGAAACATGTCCTAAAATCTTTTGAATCTCTATTAAACCGGAATACTCTTCTTTTGGTAAATCCACCTGAGTTATATCGCCGGTTATGACTGCTTTGGAGCCAAAACCAAGACGGGTCAAAAACATCTTCATCTGCTGTGGGGTGGTATTCTGGGCTTCATCCAGAATTATAAAAGCATCATTCAAAGTCCGCCCCCGCATATAGGCCAAGGGTGCTACTTCAATGATATTCTTCTCCAAATAGCGCTGAGTTATTTCCACCCCGAGTATATCAAAAAGCCCATCATACAAAGGTCGAAGATAGGGGTTAACTTTTTCAATAAAATCTCCCGGTAAAAATCCCAGTTTTTCACCGGCCTCCACCGCCGGTCGCACCAGAATTATTCTTTCCACTTCTTTATGTTTAAGGGCCCGGACCGCCATTACCACCGCCAGGTAGGTTTTGCCCGTTCCCGCCGGCCCGATGGCAAAAACCACATCATCCTTCAATATTGATTTGATATATTTCTTTTGTCCCAGGGTTTTAGCTTTGATAGCTTTGCCCCGGGCGGTATTCAAAATCGGGGAGGATACAATATCCTGATGCCTGGACTTCTCTCCTTTTTTAATTAGCGTGTAACGGTAATCAATGTCATTTATATTCAATTGCTGTTCTCGGTCCACTACCTCCAGCAGATTCTGAATCAAATCAAAGCTTTGCTTAACATCATCTTCCTGGCCTTTAATAAATAGCTCTGCTCCCCGAGCATATATTTCTGCCGGGGAAATACTCCGCAAATGGCGAAAATTTTCGTCACCGGGGCCAAAAAATATCGCTGCTTGCTGGTTGTCCGATAAGGCAATTCTACTTTCCTTTTCTAACAAACATTCAGTCCCCCTATCGAAATATCCATCCAATAATATCTGCACTCGAAGCAAAAGGAACTACCTTCTATCCGTTTATTTAGCGGAGTACAAAGGTCGTTGTTATTATATCATATGGTAGATTCAATTGCCATTGGGACTGACATTTATAGGTTCGGCCCGAGCTATATCTTCAATGGTTTCAACCGATAGCTGAACTCTAATAATGGAATCACTGGGTGATGATAAAAGCCTTTTTTTCTGATTAACAATTTTCTTATCTTTCCCCATTTTCTTCAAGAGGCTTTTCATAGCCTTTTCCTGAGCAATAGATAGTGCTTCTTCTTCATTATATACTGTTATTTTTTTAAGCTGTTCCCGCCAGCAGGTTTTATATACTCGAACCGATCCCAGTGGAGTTTTTATTTCCTTTTGTTTCATTTCAGAAATAGAATAATCATAGTTTTTTATTTTTGCTTTCTTGAGGGGTATGGTTTTACCCCCTATCTCCAATTTTATCTCACTACTTTTCTTTCCGCTTATAAGTATTTTTTCTGTACGCAGACGACATTCTCCATATCCTTGATACCACACCCGGGCTTTTACCTGGCCCCGGGCCCTGACCAGGGAAGGCTTTTCTTCCAATTCCTCTTCCACTCCCTCCATAAAGGGGTTTTTCTGGGGATAAACCACTCCAGAAATCAGAATATCTCCCTTGGACACAGCTTTACCCTTCTCAACCTGGGCCTCACCAGCCAGAACCAGCACTTCTTCCACTACGCCTTCTTTGGCAGCCACTATATGGCAAGGTCCGCTAATCTCCTCACGGGGGAATATTTTCTCCACCACTTCTATAGTAGCCTTTACCCCCTTAATATCAATTTTTACATAGGCTAATTCGTTCAAATCCCGCAGCATGGCTCCTTCAACCTCACTACGGCTAAAGGTCCATCTTGGAGCACCCGGGTATACCCCATACCTGGCTGCCGTCATAATTATCCGGCTCTTGTCTACTTTCTGGTTGCCGCTCACATCAATAAACCAGATAAATGAAGCCATAAAGTAGAGGGCGGCAATAAAAATCACCGCCCCGGCCCAGAATCCCAGGCGCCTAACAAAAAGGCCCTTTAAAAAAGGAACTCCTTCCTGCTTGATTACTTCCAATGAATAGTTATATTCCTCACAGATATTTTCTAGTGCCTCAAAACCGCTGATTTTTACCTTCATATGCATTCCATCATCAGTTTTCTTTATATCCCAAATATGTATTCCCCGGCTGAGTGCGAGGTTGATAATCTTTTCCGGTCTCTCTCCCCGTAAATTCACCTTAATAATGCCAGCTAGCTGGTTCAGAAAGCGATTGGACATACTCTCCCCTCCTCCAAGCTAATCCAAAAACCTGATGGAATGAATTTCCCCGCTGATTCCCATTTCTTCCGGCATGAGCGTTTTTATCTGCAGTTCTTCTCCTTCTATCTCCAAAAATCCCCGGCTAAGATTAATGCGCAGGCGATTTAAAGCGTACTCAATAATGCCCCGGTGGTTTTCCAGATATAATTCATTTCTTCCCACCACAGTTATTTTGGGCAGGTCCAACACCAGGTCCCCGGGCAGTTCCAGGAATTCCGCCATGGCTTTGTTTAATAATTCTCGGCGCCGCTCCATTCTTATAATCATTCCTTTCGAAACAAGGGGAAGCAAGGGGACGTTCTTTCTGCTTCCTGTCATTGTTACAGCTTCTGTCCCTATATTGGCTTTAGCTTCATAAAATTATATGCTTCCCGCCCTGACTACATGCTTTAACCACTTTTAACCCCATAGCATGAATTGCCTATTTCAAGGCTACGATATCCGGCAAAAAGCATAAATGAAGTATTTTATGATTGATTTTAAGTAATTTGCATAATTATAATAGGAAATAAGAAGGGCGGTACATAAGACATGAAACAACGGGACTTGATAAAGAAACTTGAAATATTGCAGGATGCTTTAAAGGAAAAACTTGGGGTATAGCAAAGAGCCGGGTTATTCACCCGGCTCCTTTTTTACCCTTTGCAAAAATAATGTTTATAAAGTGCAACTTCAAGCATTGCACCCCATGTATGTAAACTATTGTCATAGGGACGGGGTTGTTGACAACTTCATCCTTAAGCATCAAAAAGTATATTTTCTTACTAACCCCCCATGGCCGGGGGCCACAACCACCGATGAAAATAGTGGTATTACAGGGAATTACTATAGACATAAAGAGTTTATTTCCTTACTAATAGCACTGGAGAATGGTCCATACCTGCTGGAAATCCTTTTCCCGCAGAGCCTGCCGGGGTATCCAGAAGTAGAGCCTGCCGCAATCTCCCCACATCATACCGTTGTTGCTCTCATCGGAATCCACCTGCATTAGCAATATCCAATCCCATGCTTTTCCATACTCTTTTGCCACTTTGGGATCATTAAAGTTATAAGGTTCAAAACCATTGCAAACCTGCTGGCATTCCAGCTGCATATCATGCTGAATAATACCTGGATGTCCCATAACACGATAAACCGGGGCAAACTCATCCCGGTCTCCGTAAAGCCGGACAATTTCCTGTTCGAGCTTGCGGTACAATTCTTGCTCCTGCCAACCTAATTTGAGGGTTTGATAGTATAAAGACCATATCGATGGAATACATATCTCTCTGGCCAATTGCAGCCAGTAGGGCATAAAACGGCAATAATCAGGCAACATAGCCGGAAAGGCTCTTCTCTCCAGCAGTGCCGGGTCACCATCGAAAGACAGGACTTCCCATTGTTCCCGATGCTCCGGCTGGTAACCCCAGGGCTGTTCCTCATTATCATAGAAGAAATAAAGCCAGCCTTTTGCTGGTAAGAGCTCATTTTGGGGCAAAATATCAGCCAGTTCCTCCATATTTAACTGGGCTATAAAAGAAAGCGGTCTGCCCCTTACTGATGGCCATTCCATAGTAAACGGCAGGTCCGGTATGCCGGCAATTTTAGACTCTCCTATTCTTATATTGCCTTCTTCACATCTTTTTGGCCTTATGCGAACGGATTCCATCAGATAGCCTTTTATATCTTCTTTTACTCTGTCCAGGCCACTATTATCTATTAGCCGGGATACCTCCTCGTACAAGATATCTTTTTCCTGTCCGGCCCTTTCCTTTATAGAACCGTTAATTATTGAGGCCGGTCTGCTTTCCAGGGCCAGTACAGTCGCATCACTAATCAATAGCTTCCCCCCCGGCTCCCATTTGATGGTCATTCCCTGGAATCGGCTGAACATTTGCAGCAAGACATAGATATTTCCCTCTTCGATACGCAGCCAGGGAAGTGGATAGTTAAGAAACGCAACCCCTTCTTCAATCTCGGCCAGATTGTCCCCAATCCATATTTTTTCGTCATTTATTTCAGCCAAATTATCCCCGAAACGCATCTTTACGCTCTGGCCGTCACGATGAATAGCTAGCGTTTTACCGATCTCTTCCCATTCCACCCTGGCTCCCAGAGTCTCACTGCAGAAGTCCAGAGGAACATAGATATAAACCTCATCCCTTATTTTATTCGCAATTAACGGTTTATCGATAGGGAAAGATATTACCTGTCCATTAACAATAATCTCAAAAGTATCATTTAATGCCGTCATTATAGAATAACACCCCTTCCAACCAATAAAGACATTATGGTTTCCCATTTGAGTAGCTCCCGCTCTTCCTGTTGCCAAGGGCTGTGCTTCATTATAATAAAAAAATACCTTCCTGAGCTTAATTCTCCAGTGATATAACTATATTCATTATAACCGTACCGGATTTTGTTTACATCATTTTGTAAGAACATCATATCACAAAACATGATCACTCCCAATAAATACCGCAAATACAAGGGACGTTGTTTTTTAATCAAAGAAATATATGAAGCAGGTGGCAGAGGAACACCGTTATGTTGTAGAATTTGAGAAAGATAGATTTTTTTAGACCGGAAATCACCAAGAATTACTCCACTATGTCGCTGAAACTGATAGCCTGGCCGGGAATTGTATTTTTTGGCAAAGGGAAACCACCATTTTTATCACTAAACAACTTTTGACTTAAGCGCATTTTCTGATAGAATTAAGGCATCATCTGATTTAACTTGAACCCGCAACGGATTCCAAAACCATAGCTCATAAAGAAACTATGATTGATGGAGGTGAGAACTTGAATAAAAGCGATTGCTTGTTCTGCAAAATTGTAAACCGCGAGATTCCCGCTGAGCTTGTTTATGAAGACGAGAGAATAGTGGCGATTAAGGATATCAATCCGGCTGCTCCGGTACATATTTTGCTAATCCCCCGTGAGCACATCGTTTCTCTGGATCAGGCTTCCAATGGAAATGTAGAGTTGTTGGGTTGCATTCAGACGACTGCGGCTAAACTGGCTCGGGAGCTGGGCATAGCTGACAAGGGTTATCGCCTGGTAAACAACTGCGGAGAATGGGGAGGTCAGTCGGTTTTACACCTGCACTATCATTTGCTGGGTGGTAGGCAACTGGCCTGGCCGCCAGGCTAATCTTGACTACCAAGCATATTAAATAGTAAAATAGAGTGGTATTTACTTAAAGCTGGTCGGTTGAGGGGAGGGAAATAATGAGCGAAGTAAAAGTCGGGAAAAACGAATCCCTTGACAGTGCCTTAAAGAGATTTAAACGTTCCTGTCAGAAGGCAGGGGTTTTACAAGATATTAGGAAACATGAACACTATGAAAAACCGAGTATTAAGAAAAAGAAAAAATCAGAAGCGGCCCGCAAAAAGAAAAGATTCTAATACCGCTCAATCGCTGGAATCCAGCAACTACGGTGCTTCCAGTACCAGAACAATAATAGAATAAAGTCTTTTAAGAGTCTGGTAAGTAAAGCTTTACCAGACTCTTTGATATTTTGGCTGGTTGAGCTGTTAAATGGTATTGGCGCTGATTAATTTGACGCGCAATTACAGATTGTTTATGATATGATTTTGGCATAAAGTAATAAAGATAATGCAAAGCATGACTCTACTGCAAAAACCCCTTTTGTTGCATGAGGGTTGCATAAATATACAAAGCGAGCGTTGGCGAAGCATGGATGCAACACCCGGCGAAGGCGAGCAGGCGAAAGGGGGCGAGCGACA
>Ga0334890_1000474_pt1 | contig 71470 bp, 54 predicted proteins | sample GraSluR1_MG_3_FD_207220 | JGI IMG/M metagenome (GOLD analysis project Ga0334890, IMG submission 207220) | Sludge microbial communities from methane-producing bioreactor in Wageningen University, Netherlands - Granular Sludge_31_08-R1 | ecosystem: Engineered > Bioreactor > Anaerobic >... | reverse complement strand
GAGATTGTTGCTGGCCGGCGCCTAACGCAGCACCCGGAGCGGACTTGGCGGGCAGGTTGGTACTCAGCTCGCAAACGCATCGGTAACAGCAGGTTGCGCCGGTCAGCAACAATCTCGACGGCACAACAGAACAATTTCGCCGTGGTTGCGGGATTCTATGGACTGGGGCGCAACGGGTCGATCAGTAAAGAAAACAACAAGTTAGGCATTTCGGTAAACGGGTTGTCATCTTTTCGCTTGGCGAGAGCCAGAAAAAGCTCCCGGGATGCCCCCAGGACGGCGCTGGCCACCAGCTCGATATCGCAGGCTCGCAATTCGCCGCGGGCATGGGCATGCGCCAGGTTCGCGATCAACAGCCGGCGGTGGTTGGCTTTCTCGTCATGCGACTGCTCCAATACCGCGTCGAGGTTATCGTGGTAGATGTGCATGAAGTCGCGGTTCAGGTTGAAATGGTGGGCGATCACGTCCAGCGTGGCGCGCAACTCCGTGAGCGGAGGCAACTCGCGCTGCTGGACCTCGGCGATCAGCTCGTTGATGCGGTCGAGATGACCGGCCAGGATCGCCGCGAAGATGTCGTCCTTGCTGGCGAAATGTTTATAGAGGTATCCCACCGAGACCTCGGCGCGGGCGGCGATGGCCTGCATGGTGGCGGCGTGGAAGCCCTGCGCGGCGAAGAGGGCGGTCGCCGCGTCGATGATCGCCTGGCGGTGTCGCGCGCGGTCCTCGCGGCGTGGGGGGCAGGCCGGGGTGGTGTGCGGGTCGGTCATGATACGGCTACTTGCTCGCGGCCGAGGCCGGCCGGCCGGTCGGGCAGATCTCCTGGCGGATAGATAGCATCCGCGGGGGCGAATGGGAAGGGCGGGGGTCGATCGGGTCACTCGGCGGCCGAGATCAGCGGCTGTTGCCGTATGCACCCCGGCAGACGCCTGCTCCGGACTGCCCCGTTCGCTTTTCGCGATCGATCCTCGGAGCCGGATGGCTCTTCGGATAGCCCGCGTGCCGCGTCGAGCGGCCATGGCGCACTCGGATGGTTTTTAATTGCAGAATTACTCGTCGATTGCCCTGTTCACGGCTCCTGTGATGGGATAGCCTCCTTGAAAGCGCGTAGCCCAGACCGGGGCAGGTTGAATCTGGCGAGAGGCCTCGCCGGTACCTCGTCGTTTGGAGGTTTGTGATGAAGAAGAACATGGGTTTGGCCGATCGGACCATCAGGGTACTGATCGCTATCCTGTTGGGAATCCTGATATTCGCCGGACAGATCGTGGGAGTGACTGCGATTATCCTGGGGATCGCGGCCATCGTGCTGCTACTGACAAGCGTGGTGGGATTCTGCCCGCTCTACGTGCCCCTGAAGCACACGACCCGCAGGAAGGCATAGATACGCCGGGCTGACCGTCGCTGGCCTGAGAGAGAAAAACGATTTGCGCAGTACCTGCTGCCGGCGCCACGGTCCTGGTCGTGAGGTCATCAACTCCAGTTGACGCTCACGCTGTTGGAGCATTCCGGGCAGTGGATCGCGATGTTGATCTCGCTGCCGATCCTCTTGTCAGGAAGACCACGAACCTTCGTGAGCATTCCGGGAATCCGGGATCTGCTCAACCGGTCGTTCTTGTCGATCTCGAAAACACAACCGCAACTTGCGCAGGTCAGCGTCATGCCTATCCAATCGTCTCGGTGTTGAGGCCAGCGGTCACCGTGCTTGATGATCTTCGGCATCGGGAGACCTCGATCCCTGCCTGTGCGGGTCGCTGCAGCCGTAGCCCCCCGCTGCCCGGCTCGCTGGTCACGGGCTACCAGGGTCGACCCAGGCGGATGTTTCAAGCCTCATGTGGCACTGCTCCGGCTACGCTCCGTCTCGTATGCGTTGTCGAATTGCACGCAACCGCGCGGCCGCATGAACACCGTCGGCCGGACCTGCTCGGCGATCGCCGTCTGGATGGCGCGATGGATCCACCAGACCGCCCCCGCGATGAAACACGTATCCGGCAACATGACGGTGCGTCTGGCGGCCATGATCAGGCCGAGCGTGCCCTCGGCGATCAAGTCCCGGTCGCTGAGGCCGCGATGGCGGAATTTCCCGGCAACCTTGACGACGAAGGACAGGTTGCCGTCGATCAGCTGGTCGAGCGCAACCCGGTCGCCGTTCTGGATGCGTAGCACCAGGTCGTGCTCTCGTTCCGGCGGCGCCACCCGCGCGCGTCCGGCTACCGCATGGAGATAGCGTCGCAGGTGCGGGTCCGGGCGGCTGCCCAGATCGGTTCCACTCTCGCTCATTTCCATCTCTCCCTTCAGATCTCTGCGGCCACCATGCACCTGTCCCGATACAAGGCATGTGGTTCCTCGACCGGCCTCGTCGGTAGCGATCATGCGCGTCTAGAACGGCGGTTGCCGGCAACCAGGAGCGCGGCGCCGCCGATCAGCACCACAACGCCGGCGATCGCCGGGATCGGTACGTTCTTGCGTTCGGTCGCGGTGATCTCCAGCGAGCCAACCTCCAGGATCGAACGATTCCTGCTATAGCTGAACCCGCCGTAGATCAGCGCCACGATGCCCAGGATCAATAGCACGGCTCCGATGGTCTTCATGATCGTTGGTCCTTTCCTGTTCTCGGACGAACTACAGGGCTTTGCGTCCAGAGATGATGCGCAGCAACACGACGACGACGGCGATCACCAGCAGGACATGGACGAAGCCACCCATGGTGTAGGACGTGACCAGGCCCAGCAGCCAGAGAATGACCAGGACGACCGCGATGGTCCACAGCATGACTTGCCTCCTCGATTCTTGGTATCGGCGCGATGACGGGGATGCTCATTGGCCGCCCGCGCCTGCGATCGACACCTGTTGACGGTATAGGTCCACCTGCGGTCCTTGCCACGGTCGTGCCAGCAGCCAAGAATATGTTCCGTAGGGACTTGAAGCGGCGCGCCCGGCGAACGGCGCGATCAGAATGGTCCGGCCCCCATCAAAGTGGAACGGGGGCCGGTGCCGCCGATCGCGACGATCAACAACTGGCCGCGGTTCCAGCTCTAAAACAACAAGGGCGATCACCCCAGTTGCCTTCATTGAAGATTTAGCGCACGACCGATGTGCGGTTCGATGGGAAGACCTACTCCGAGTCGATCTTGGGCGAGCTCACGGTGTTGTTCGCATCGGAATCGGCTCGGAACGTGGAGCGGTTCGGGAGACTGATTGTTCCAGGCGATCATGGCGATGAACGGTTCCGGGAGACGCGCGCTGCCGATCACCTGGTGCTTGGCGCAACGAGTCCGCACGACGCCAGCGTTGCCGACGTCGCTTCCGCCGCGGTGGCCGGACTCGCATGGAAGGTACTCCGGAGAAGCCGGGTCGATGCGGACGGCGGTCCGCTCACGCTGCGACTATCTTGTCGGTGTGTTTCGTCACAACCGCAGAATCCTCCGCGACGGCCTACACGCTTCCATCACGACCATCGAGAACGGTATCGTCTCGGGAGGTATTCCCATGCTGAATCGACGCTGGCTTGGACTGGCCGTCGCCTGCGGTTTGCTGATCGCCGCGACCGCCGACGCCAACGACGACGCGAGAATCTTCTTTTTGCACAACTCGGTCGGTAGGGGTCTGATCGAGCAAGGCAGCATGCGCACGCATCTGGCCGCGCACAACACGCAACATCAGACCCGCCTCACCTTCTGGGACCACAACTACCCGTACATCGGACTGACCGATCCAGCCGGAAACCTGACGGGCTATCCCTACGGCAGCGAATGCGGCTTCAACACCAATCCCGACGGCCTGGCTGGACAATGGCTGAATCAGATGGCGCACATAACCGCCGCCCGAGATTCCATCATGACCCACGACGTGATCGCGTTCAAGTCGTGCTACCGCGCTTGCGACTTCGCCGGCGCGAGCACCTCCAGCCAACTGGCGGCAGCCTTGCTTCAGTACAAGGCGTACTACCTGGACATGCGGGCCTACTTCGACCAGCATCCCGAGAAGGTCTTCATGGTCATGTCGCCGCCGCCCCGGCACCGCCTGGACGAGGAGCAATCGGTACTACGCGCGTCCACCGCCCGCCTGTTCGCCGATTGGCTCGACAGTCCCGAGTTCCGCGGCGACCCGCCGCGCGTCAACCTCCAGGTCTTCGACCTCTTCGATCAGCTGGCCGCCCCGGACGACGGCTCGCCCGCGGCGAACATGCTGCGTTACGAATACGAGCTGAGCCACTCGGTCGGGGATAACCACCCCAACGCCCAGGCCAATGCCTTGATCGGGCCGACCCTGATGCAGGCGCTCATCGCTGCGGCCAGTCAAGCCGTTACCACGGTCGAGCAGCCGCCCGACGTCACGGGGCTATCGCTGCAGGCCTACCCCAACCCCTTCAACCCCTACACGACCCTCCGCTTCGAGCTGCCGCGCGCCGCTTACGTGAAGTTGGAGATCATCGATATGCGGGGGCGGCGCGTGGCGCTGGTCGCGAACGGGACCATGGAAGGCGGCTGGCACGAGGTCACCTGGTCGGGGCGCGACCAGCGAGGGCAATCGGTCGGCAGCGGGGTCTTGCTCTGCCGCCTGGAGGCCGATGGTGCCGTGGAGATGAAGCGCCTGACCCTCGTGAAGTAGCTCCGGTCCCCGGTCCGACTTGCCGCCTTGTCCCCGGGGACCACGCCTGCCGACAGGCGTGACGAGGGCACCCATGTCGCAATGATCCGGTGCCGGTTGTTCTGATGGGCCGGCCCCGGCGCCTCATCAATTATATTGTTGCTATACAACATAATAACAGCCAATCGTCGTGGCGCGGGGCTTGCTTTGTCCGGTGCAGGAAGCCAGGACTGGACCTCGAGAAACCAGGCCTGCAGATCAGGCGATCCGTGGTCCAGAAAGACCGCGCCCGCCGGGCAAACCACGAACGGGAGGATCACTCCATGCAACGAAATCTTCGTTATATCTGGCGCCGGGCAGTCTCGCTCCGCGGCCTCGCTCTGGCCTTGGCGGCTCTGGTCGGCCTGTCGGGCCTGACGGTCCCGGCGTCGGCAGGGGAACAGAGCGGCAACTACTTCGCGCTGAAGGGCGGCATCTACTCTCCCAGCAAGGATTTCGATATCGGCAACATCAATGTCGAGAACACCTTCGATGCGAACACCAAGTCGGGTGTCGCCGGCGAGATCGCGTTCGGGCACTTCTTCTCGCCGTCCTTCGCCCTCGAACTGGGTATCGGGTACTTCAAGTCCAAGGGCACCTTCATGGACGAACTCGCCGCCCGGCGCGAGCTCGAGTTCAACGTCATTCCCGTGATCCTTTCAGCCAAGGTCTTCGTGCCGGTCGGGCCGGTCTTCCCCTTCGGCGAGTTCGGAGTCGGCGCCTACATCTCGGAGTTCGAGGTGAGCAACAACGCCAACACGTTCGAGAGTACCGCGACCTTCGGCATCCACGCCGGAGCGGGCCTGAACGTCTTCGTCTCGTCGCGAGTCTTCGTGGGGCTCGAGGGGCGATACGTCTGGAACGATCCGTCCTTTGGGGACCAGGCGATCAACCTCAATGGCGACGACTACTCGCTGCACGGTTTCAAGTTGAACGGCTTCACGATGCTGGCGGTCCTGGGGCTCCTGTTCTAGTCGCGGCGATCCCACCCGGCGATCCGGCCCCCCAGGGCGCGGACCGGCCGGGCGGGAACCGCCACGTCGAATGGGGCGCCCCGGCGCCGGCGAACCCGATCCTGATGGACTCCAGCATCAATCTGACAACATGCGGACGAGCGCCTGGCGAGTGGTCCAGGCGGATCCGCGAGGACACGCATGCACTTACGGCGGGACGCGTCGCTGGCGCACAAATTGCCGTTGATCCATCGCGAGGGGTTGCGAGTTTCACTAACCAGGAGGAGTCCGATCATGACAACAACCAGGAAACCACAGGAAATGTATGGTGTCGTGGCAGCATCGAAGATCGTCGGCGAGGCAGTTGTCAACCGCGAGAACGAGAAGCTCGGCAAGATCCACGAGCTGGTGATCGATGCCAACGCAGGTCGACTGGCCTACGCAGTCCTCGCCGCTGGCGGCAAGTACTTCGCCATGCCGTGGCAGGCCTTCGAGTTCTCGAACACCGAGAACAAACTCATTCTCAACGTGGACAAGAAGAAGCTCGAAGCCGCGCCCGGGTTCGACAAGAACGACAAGTGGCCGAACTTCTCGGACATGTCCTGGGGCGACGGCATCTACAAGTACTACGGCCAGAAGCCGTACTGGGAAACCCAGTCGGAACGAGCGGAGAAGCGCTAATTCCGACGCCGTGACCCGGAGGGCGCGAGCCCCGCTGGGGCGCGCCCTCGGATCCCCGGACACGAGGTAGCTGTCCAGCGCGCCGGCGATGGCGCCGTGGACATGGAGACTGTTTGTGGACCGCCAAAGGAGAGAACCATGGGCGAGCATACCGACAAGGCCAAGGGCAAGTTAAAGCAAACCGTGGGGGTCTGGACCCATGATGCGAAGCTCAAGCGTGAAGGCGAGAAGGACGAGGCCAGGGGACGGGCCAAAGGTACGGTCAAAGACCTCAAGCAGGCGGTGAAGGACCTGAAAGAGTCGGCCAAAAAGGCCTCCCGAAAAAAATAGAACCGATCCGGACGTACGAAACCCATCGCGATAACGCAACCCGCGAACAAGAGGAGCTGCCATGAGTTCGGGAACGCTCATCATCGTCATCGTGCTCTTGATCGTCCTGTTCGGCGGCAGCGGCTACTACTGGAGCAGACGCCGGCGTTAGCCCGGATTATTCATGAAGGACCGTCGCGAGAAAGTGGAAAATGCTTGCCAGGACGCGGGCTCGCAAGGATCGGCGAGGGAGGCGTACCCAAGGTGGTACGTTGACCGAACCGATCCGAGAACGCGTGTCCTGGCAAGCATTTGGCCTTTCGTAGCCGGTCCTTCATGAATAATCCGGGCTAGGGGCGTTCGGCGTCCCCGGCGGACAGTGTCGTGGTTAATCAGCCGGCCGCATGTACCGGAAACCGGCGGGAACAGCCCGAGGAATGGGGATCTACATGAATAACTGGCTATTGGCCACGATCTGCCTGTACTGCGCCGTCGGCTTCGGTGGCGCGCCAGCCAGGGCCGGTGACACGGATGATGTGCCGCGTACTTCCATGGTCGCGCCGCCGGTCGAAGTGACGCCAGATCCTCCCGATCCTCCCGAAATCCTGCGCACCGAGTTCGCACTGGTGGGGTTGCGCGGGGTAGCGATCAACGGCGGCTGGCCGCACGTGGGCAGCGGAGCCGTCATGCGCCGGGGCGAGCAAGATCAGCGCGTGCCGGTGCTGCGGCGCCGCCTGGAGCAACTCGTTGTCGACGATGCGGACTCCTTGCTCTATGACCCGGTCCTGAGCGCGGCGGTCCATGGCTTCCAGCTGCGGCATGGACTTGCTCCCGACGAGGTCGTCGGTCGCCTGACGATCGCCGCCCTCGACGTCCACGCCGTTGAGCGAGCGCGCCAGCTCGCACTCAGCCTGGATCGGCTGCGCCTGTTGCCGCAACACCGCGGATCGCGCTACGTGCTGGTGAACATCGCCGCCGGGACCCTCGCCATGGTCGTCGACGATTCGGTGTACGGCGTCATGAAGGCAATCGTCGGGCGTCCAGATCGGCCGACGCCGACGATCACGAGCAGTATCACGCAACTCGAGTTGAACCCGTTCTGGAATATTCCGGTGCGCGTGGCGCGTCTGGACGTGCTGCCGCACCTGCGCCAGGATCCGGAGTACTGGCGCGATCAGAACATCCGTGTCTTCGCGACCTGGCAGGACGGTGCGGCCGAACTCGATCCGGCGCTCATCGACTGGACGGCCGTCGAGCCCGAAGAGCTTGCCTACAAGCTGCGGCAGGAGCCGGGGCCGCTCAATCCCCTCGGGCGCATCAAGTTCATCTTCGACAACGAGTACAGTGTATACATCCATGACACGCCGAGCCGTAGCCGTTTCAACTCGCTAGCGCGCTACTTCAGTTCGGGGTGCGTGCGCATCGAGGATCCCGACGCTCTGGCCGAGTTCCTTCTGCAGGGGGCCGAAGCGCCTCTACGCGCGCAGATCACCGCCGCGCGGGAGGGCGCCGACCCGAAGCGCGTCAACCTGCCGCAGCCGGTGCCGGTCTATCTGGTCTACTGGACGGCCTGGGTCGATGGCGACGGCGCGGTCCATTTCCGCGACGACGTCTACGGCCGCGATGGCGCGCCCCCGGTGGCGCGCCATCGCGGCTAATCTCAGCCGAGCGCCTGACGGACCTTGAGGGCCAGCGTCTTCATCGCGAATGGCTTCTGGATGAAATGGACGTGGGAGTCCAGCACCCCCCCGTCAGCCATGACGTCGGCGGAGTACCCGGACATGAATAGGCGCGCCAGGTGCGGATGCTGGATCAAGAGGGTCTGCGCCAGATCCCGGCCGTTCATCCCCGGCATGATGACATCGGTCAGAAGCAGGTCGATCTTGCCAGGGTGCGCGGTCGCCAGACGGATGGCCTCGCCAGGGATCGGCGCCGCCAGAACCGCATAACCTAGAAGCTCGAGCATGGTCTTCGTCATGACCAGGATCGCCGGATTGTCTTCCACCAGCAAGACGGTTTCGCTTCCCTGCACGGCGAGTGCCGTCACATCCTTCTTCACAGGCTCCGGTGTGGACGCGGTCTGGTGACGGGGCAGGTAGACCCTGAAGGCGGTGCCCTCGCCAGGCGCGCTTTCGACCCGGATGAAGCCCGCGTTCTGCTTGACGATCCCGTAGATCGTGGCGAGTCCGAGTCCGGTGCCCTTGTTCACGCCCTTCGTGGTGAAATAGGGCTCGAAGATCTTGCTCATGGTTTGCCGGCTCATGCCGCAACCATCGTCGCTGACGACCAACTGGACGAACTCGCCGGGCTGATAGCCGGGATGAGCCGCGCAGTAGGCCTGGTCGAAGGTCACGTTGTCCGTCTCGATGGTGATCTTGCCGACGCCGGCGATCGCGTCACGTGCGTTGATGCAGAGATTGGCCAGGATCTGATCGAGCTGCGCCGGATCGATCTTGACCGACCACAGCGGCTTCTGCGGCTGCCAGACGAGATCGATCTCCTCGCCGATCAGCCGGCGGAGCATTTTGAGGACGGTCTCCGTCGTGTCGTTCAGACAGAGCAATTTCGGCGCGACCGTCTGCTTGCGGGCGAAGCCGAGCAATTGTCCGGTGACCTCGGCGGAACGCCTGGCGGCCTTGAGGATCTCCTGGAGCATCTCGTGCAGGGGATCATCAGGCACCAGTTTTTCTAGGGCCATCTCCGCATTGCCGATGATCACGCTGAGCATGTTGTTGAAGTCGTGGGCGATGCCTCCGGCCAACCGGCCGACCGATTCCATCTTCAGGGCCTGGCTCAACTCCGCCTGCAGCTTCGCTTGCTCAGCCTCGGCCAGCTTGGTGGCGGAGACGTCGATCAGCACGAGGCGAGTGACGAACGCACCGTCATCTCCAGGGACGATGGTCGCGCTCAGCCGCACCCACAGTGGCGAGTCTTCCGGCCTGATCATCCGCAACTCGCAGACTTGCGGATCGCCGGTTTCGACGAGCATCTTGCGAAACCGGTAGTAGATATCCTGATCCGCAGCGTCGATGAAGCGGACAAGCGGTTGCTCGGCCAGCGCACCGCGGGCCACGTGAAACATGGCCGCCGCCGTGAGGTTGGCCTCCAGGATCGATCCTGTCGCGGAAACGGTGCAGTAGCCGACCGGGGCGAGGTCGTAGAGGTCGAAGTAGCGGGCCAGCGCCAAATCCAGTTTGGCCTCGGCCTGGCGCAATTGCTCGTTCTGCAGCTCCAGCTCGATCTGATGGACCCTCAGCTCGTGCAGCACGCGGCGGCTTTCTCCAGGCGGCAGCGACAGGAGGTCCTCGAGGGAGTGTGGGGCGTTCCGCTGTACTCCATCCTCTCCCCGGGCGCGCAGTTCAGCGGTTCTGGAGGTCCAGTCACCATCGTCGGTGGTCATATCATACCCTTCCGGTTACTCCTCGGTCATGTCCTCGATCGCCAGCAGGATGAACATCGGCTGGCCGTCCTCGTTGACGGTGCGGGCGTCGAGTTGCAGCGTGCGCGGACCGATCTCAGCGAATTTGCAGGTTATAGCGTAGTCATGGATCACCGGTTCTCGGGGCAAGATATCCACGAGCAATTTGCGCAGGGCTGGCACGTCCCATTGCCCGTGGTCCAGCTTGAAGAGAGACTGTCCGATGCTGTCTGCGGGCGCCAACCGGAAGGCGCGGTAGAAGGCTTCGTTGGCCGAGACGATCCGGTAGTCGGCAGCCAGCACCAGTAGCGGTTCGCGGACGACGGCGACGATCGCCGCGGTCGCCCGGATGTAGGCATCACGCAGCGCTTCTTGCGCTTCCTTCGCCACGCTGATGTTCACGAAGGTGATCACGGCCCCTTCGATCACGTTCTCGAGTGTACGGTAGGGCAGGATGCGCATGGTGTGCCACACGCCCGCCTTGGTCCGGACCTCCAGCTCCCGGGGTTCCAGCGTGTCGAGCACCGACCGTGTGTCCGCCGCCAGCCTGTCGTAGCCGGCGAGGTTGGAGAGGATGTGGTCGACTGGCCGCCCGATGTCGCTCCGGATCAGGTTGATGATCCGGGTGGCGGTGGGGGTGAAGCGTAGGATATGCAGATCGTGATCAACGAAGACGGTGGCGATGCCGGTGCCGGCGAGCAGGTTGTTGATGTCGTTATTGGCCCGCGTGAGGTCGACGACATTGGTCTGCAACTCGGCGTTGACCGTCGACAGCTCCTCGTTCACCGATTGCAGTTCCTCCTTGGAGGTTTCGAGCTCCTCGTTGGTGGACTGCAGCTCTTCATTCACCGATTGCATTTCTTCATTGGCGGACCGGAATTCCTGGTTGGTGATTTCCATCTCCTCGCTCATGGACTGGAGGAACTCTTCTTTGGCCCGCAATTCCTGCCGTAGCGAGGAAACCATTGCATGGACCGCCTCGCCCGCGGCCGCCTCGGCGCCATTTTCGACGCTGGCGTCGTCGCCCGCGGCAATGTGAGCGGTCGGTGGGATCGCGACCGGATCGAAGACGACCAGAAACAGGGGCGTTGCAAACGTGCCGGGGACACCGGTCAACGCTTCGGCGGTGGGGCTGATCGGCAACGCGCGGACAGTCATGTCGACCGCTGTGACATCACTGTTGGATTTGATTCGCAGGCCCGGACGGCGCACGACCTTGCCGCTTGCCGCGACGCTGTACAACGCGGCGACGAGATCGTGCCGCAATCCCTCGCGAGCCATCTTCAGGATGTTGATGACGCCGGTCTCGCCCGGGGCGGGCTCCAGATAGGCGCCGGTGCGGCCGTGGAGATAGAGGATGTCGCCGCTGGCGTTGACAAGCGCCGCCGCGGGAGCAGCATGTTGCAGCAACGCCTTCTCCGTCAACTCGCGTAGTGAAGGTCGCGCGGGACCAGCCGGTATGCGTGCGACCGGAATGATCGGCTCGGTGATCGTCGCCAGGGGCGGTGGAAATCGACCCGGGGCCGGGTGGTGACGACCTTCCATTCTCCGGTAGAGCTTCGCTTTGCGATCGAGTGTCGTGAACAGATCGGCGAACTCTCCCACGGTTTCGGACGTGCCTAGAAAGAGGAAGCCGTCAGGGTTGAGGGCATAGTGAAAGAGGGGAATGATCCTCTTCTGTAGCGTGGAGTCGACGTAGATGAGCAGGTTACGGCAAGTGATCAGGTCTAGCCTCGAGAATGGCGGGTCCTTGATGATGTTCTGTTCGGAGAAGATCAGCATGTCGCGAATGCTCTTGTGGACGCGGTACCGGCTGCCATCGGACTCGACCGCGAAGAACCGCGCAAGGCGCTCCGGCGCGATGTCGGTTGCGATGCTGGCCGGATAGGCGCCGGCGCGGGCCGTGGCGATCGATTTCCTGTCGATGTCGGTGGCGAAGACCTGCACCTTGATGCCTTGTTTGAAGTTTTCCTGATGCTCCGCCAGCAGGATGGCGAGGGAGAAGGCCTCCTCGCCGGTGGAGCAGCCTGCCGACCATACGCGGACCACGCCTTGCGGGGATTTGTCGGCGAAGAGCTCCGGGATGACCCGTTCCTCGAGGACCTTGAAGGCGTCCGGATCGCGAAAGAAGCTGGTGACCCCGATCAGCATGTCGGCGAAGAGCGCCTCCACCTCGGTCGGGGTCTGCTGCAGATACCTGACATATTCCTCGCTGGTCTCGATCTGGTGGATCGCCATGCGACGCTCGATGCGGCGCTGGATGGTGCCCGGCTTGTACTGGCTGAAGTCGTGGCCGATCCGGGTGCGCAGGAGGGCAAGGATCTTCTTCAGCGCGGTATCGATCTTCGGCACCGGGACAGTGGCGGGCCGGCGTGGCTTGCTAATGGCCTGGGAAGCATAGGCGATGATCTGGGCGGGCATCTCGGCCGGCGGCAGCTCGTAGTCCACGAGACCGGTCGCCAGGGCGCTGCGTGGCATGCCATCGTGCTCGGTCGTGTCGGGACTCTGGACCATGACCATGCCACCATCACCCTTGATGGCACGCACGCCCAGCGTGCCGTCACTGCCGGTGCCCGAGAGCACGATTCCGATGGCTCGTTCGCTTTGGTCCTGAGCGAGAGAGCGGAAGAAGAAATCGATGGGCATCCGCTGACCTCGGGGGGCCGTGGGTTCCAGCAGATGGAGGGCGCCGCCCAGGAAAGCCATGTCCCGGCCCGGCGGGATGATGTAGGTGCAGTTGGGCTGCACGACCATCCCATCCTCGACATCGAGAACCTGCATCCTGGTGTAGCGCTGGACGAGTTCGGTGAGGATGCTCTTGCGATCTGGCGCCAGGTGCTGGACCAGGATGAACGCCATGCCCGGATCCGTGTCCGTGGGCATGCCGGAGAAGAACGCTTCGAATGCCGCCAGTCCTCCGGCCGAGGCGCCGATGCCGACGATGGGAAAGCCAGGTAAGGCTTCGGTCGCAGGTGTCTCGGTTGTTCCTGAGGCGGACTCTCGCGCCGTAACAATCCCGGCACCAGCCGTCGTCTTCGACGCCACCGCCCTACTCTGTTTCCTGGCCGGATTCATATCCGCCTCGTCTTGAACGGGAGGGGGTGGGTTGCCGGGCCACGCATGAACATCGTGATCCGCCGACGAAATTCCGCTGCGGAGTCCGGCGTCCGACCTCGATCCGGGGCATGTAAAGCGAGAACCGCGCCACAACGGCGCGAGCCGGACCGACGAGCGCAGGGGCGGCCTCCAAGCAGGGGCAGAACCGCCTCCCCGCCCACGCAGCGCGGGGTCGGGACCGGCTGCGGCGGAACGACGGATCTGTTCGCGGTCGATCTGCGCACGCGGGTCCGGTTCCGGTGGCGCCGCAGCCTATTCGCGCTGCCATCAGATTGATCGAGCACCTTTCGTAATGAGGGGGACGGTCGATGCGGATGGCGCATAAGTCCCTGCCCGACGGCCGCCTGCCCGATGGCATGATTGTGGCGTCGAGATTCGCGAACCTCGGGAGGCGATCGCACGCCGTCGTTGCTCCTTATGTTCTCTGCGTTCCTCGCGTACCGCGGCGGCGTGACCTGGTCAGAGATCCCTCGTCCCCTGCACGGCATCGGCAGGGGCAATCGCACCGCACCCGCGGCGCGATCCGTCATGACCGGGAGCGGACTAGTGGGCCTGGGCCCGGGAAGGAAGGAAGTCATGAGAACCGTTTCCATCATCATGATCGCTCTGCTCATCATCGGTTTCGCCGGTTGTGCGAGCATGGACCGCCAGCAAAAAGGCGCCGTCATCGGGGCCGGTTCGGGCGCGGTAGTCGGCGGGGTCGTCGGCCACTATGCAGGCAACACGATCCTGGGCGCGATCATCGGCGCCGCCGTCGGTGGCGCCGCCGGCGCCTACATCGGCAACTACATGGACAATCAGGCGGAAGAGATCGAGCGGGACATCGCCGGCGCGAAGGTCGAACGGATCGGCGAGGGGATCAAGATCACCTTCGATTCCGGCCTGCTCTTCGACTTCGACAAGGCGGAGATCCGACCCGCGTCACAGTCGAGCCTGGTCAGGCTAGCCGTAATCCTCAACAAGTATCCCGATACCAGCGTGCTCATCGAGGGGCACACCGACAGCACCGGGCCCGATGACTACAACATGACCCTCTCGCAGAGCCGCGCCGGCGCCGTGGCCGGGGTCCTGGCGGGCCAGAGCGTCGATACCGGCCGGTTTACCGTCGTCGGCTACGGCGAGGGCCAGCCGGTGTTCGACAACACGACCGACGCCGGCCGGCAGGGCAACCGGCGCGTAGATCTCGCGATCATGGCCAACGACAAGCTGAAGAAGGCGGCCGAGAGTCAGGGCAGTTAGCGCCGAGTTGCCATGAGGGCCTTCGTCGTCTTGAATCCGGCAGCGGGTCAGCAGGCCTCCGAAGCGGTGCGCCAGGCGCTCGGCCACCGCTTCGGGGCCGCTCGCATCCCCTATGTGATCCACGAGACCCGCGCTTCAGAGAGGCCCGGCGACCTCGTGCGGGCGCGGTTGCGGGAAGGGTTCGATCTCGCGGTGGCCGCCGGCGGCGATGGGACGGTCTCGGCCGTCATCGACGGTCTCGTCGGCAGCTCGGTTCCGCTCGGCATCGTCCCGATCGGGACCGGAAACCTGGTCGCCCGGGAGCTCGGCATTCCCGACGGGATCGATGCTGCGGTCGCGCTCATCGCCGGCTCGCCCGGCGGGCGGCAGATCGACGCCATGAGGATCGGCGAGCGCGTCTATGCGCTCAACGTCAGCATCGGTGTCAGCGCCTCGGTTGTCGGCGGCACGACCTCGACGAACAAGAACCGCTTCGGCCGCGTCGCTTATGTCTGGACCACCTTGCTCAAGATCTTCACGCTGCGGCCGCGGCGCCTCGTCGTCGCGGTCGACGGTGTGGAGCACGAGTATCGCGCGATCGAGGTCGCGATCCTGAACGGGGGGGCGTTCACCGGATCACTCCCGCGCAAGGAGCTGGCGATCCGCCTGGACGACGGTCATCTTGATGTGCTCATCGTGGGCGTCAATGCCTGGCGCGACTATGTCCGCTGTTTCTTCAGTATCCTGGCGGGTCGACCTGCCGCCGTTCCCGCGCTTCACCGCAGGGCCCGCAGACGCGTTGCCATCCGCAGCAGAGACCGCCTTGCAGTGCAGGCCGATGGTGACGTCATCGGGACGACGCCGATCGAGGTCGAATTCCTGCCGGGCGCCGTGACGGTGCTCGCGCCCGGCACCGCTGGGACTGTCACGGCGCCCGATCCGGACTGAGACCTCGCATTCCGCCGCCGAAGCGAAAAAACCCGGGTCACGGTCTGGCGTTGCCCTTGCCCCGCGATTCCTTCTTCTGCTTCCGCTCGTGCTCCCGCCGGGATTTGGCCGTGGCCTTCATGTCATCCAGGCATCCCCGGGCCCCCTGTTTCAGCGAATGGAACTCCCGGGACCCGGGCTTGATGCCCAGATCCTTCGCTATCGCGCCCCAACCCCGGCTTGGGCTCTCCCGGTATTGCGCCGCGATGGTGGGCAGCGGCCGCCCGGTCGCCTGGGCGAGGGCTGTCGCCATGTAGATGTCCGGGGCCGAGAGGCGGTGCACCTCCATGGCCTGCCTGATCTCGTGCTCCGCAATACCATGCCTCGTGCTGAGCCGGCTCAAATATCCCACCGTGTCGGCATTGGCCTCGATCCCGATCTTCTCGAGCGTGGCATCGAACGACCTGTCTCCGGTGCGGTCCGCCGGCTTGGCGCCCATGCCATGAGCCAGGCCGACCAGGACAACCAGGACAACCAGGGCTAGCATGGTCACCAGCGTCGTCTTCATCTCGTCCTCCTTCGCCACGTGACGCGGTTCGGTTGTGCCCAAGAGAGGCGGGACACCGGTCTCGCCCCTCCTGGCGCTCGCCTCCTCGTACTCGCATCCTACGGCGTCGGCATGACGATGGCGTTGGCGGCCAGGGACACCGCGCCGATGCGTGCGAGGGCCCGGCCGTTCAAGCTGGCCGCGGCGTTGAAAGTGATCGACTGGTCTGCCATGATCGTGCCCTTGATGGTCGACGTCGTGCCGAACGTCGCGGAACTGCCCACCTGCCAGAACACGTTGGCCGACTCGGCGTCGCCGCTCAGGATGATGGAGCGGCCCGACATGACAGTCAGTGTCGAGGCGATCTGGAAGACGAAGACGGCGTCCGGGTTGCCCTGGGCGTCGAGCGTGAGGTCGCCCGACGAGATCTCCAGTGCCGACGTGGATTTGTAGAGGCCCGGCGGAAGCGTCAAGCCGCCCAGGTTGCCGGCGACGGTGACAGGGCCCACCGTGCGACCGGCAGCATCGTTGTACGCCGTGGTGAGATCGGTCATAGCCGTGGCCGAGGTCGCGTTCCCGGCGTGCTGCGATCCGGTCAGGGTGCCGGGCGGAAACCCGGTGACCGACGTTCCCGGACTGACGCCCAGGTTTCCCGTCAGCGCGGTCGTGCCGGTGCTGGTGACCGTCGACCCGGCCAGGACCACGAACGCCGCGGCCCCGCCGAGATCCAGCGCCGCCTGCGGAGCCGTCGTCGCCGCAGTGGTGAAGTTCCAGGTGTAGTTGGCGGCCAGGGCATTGCCGGCAGCATCCTTGACGCCGGTGGTGACAGTCGCGGTGTAAGCGGTCTCGGCCGCGAGGGCGGTCGCGGGGATGAAGTGCGCCAGCGGAGGCGACGACGTGTAGGTGACGGTTCCGCTGACGGCGGTCGCGCCGGGTCCGGTCAGGGTCATGGTCGTGGTCGTGATCGTCGCGGTGTCCATCGGCTCGCTGAACGAGGCGGTGATGACCGCGACGCCCACGGCGTTGTGGACGGGGTTGGTGACCGTCACGGTCGGCGCGACGGTATCCGTCGGCGGCCTGGTCGGATCGTCCGAAGAGCACGAGGCCAGCAAGATCAGCAGCGTGCCGGTAAAGGCCGCGGCGAAGCGCGTTCGACGGTCGGCTTGGACGTGCAACATGACGAACTCCCTTAGCAACAAGGCATGAGGTGTGAGGACCTGCCGCAAGAGCGTCGGCCTGGGTTGGCAAGCGATCGCCGTCGGGGCAACATGCGCGACAAGCGATTCGCGTGCCATTTATAAATAATTGTTATATAAAGAGTTAGCAGGCTGGTGAGGCGGTTGTGGCCATCAATAGGAGCCTCTGTCCATCGATTTGAGTGATGAACGCATCCTCACGGAGTCGAGGGTGCACGATGTTCCGGCTCGCGCTGAGGCGAGCTGCAGGGATGCTCCTGAAAATGATCGGATACCCTGCCGATTCGCCCGTCGTTACCGGCCTTCAATGTGATGACTACAACCTCCGGAATGATGGGATTTGTATCGGCTCCGTTCAGGAGTGTCTTCACTCAAGATCCTGGCATCATGCCACATGAAGCCGATGCGCTGGTTGGTATGGCTCATGCTTGACCTGATGCGACGATGTGCACCGCGTGGAGGTGTCCGACGCGCGGCTGCGATGGGCAGCTAGCCATTCAAGGAATCAATACCACGCTGGTGAATGGAATCGTGCTCTACGGGAGGTCCCTGTGATGATCGATCCGACGTCGATCGTCGCCAGTCGACAGGGCGATCGGCAGGCATCGCGGGCAGCCGTGACCTGGATCGAGCAACCCGCGCCTGTGCCCCGCGGCGATGAACAAGATCGGCGCGGAGCTGGCGCTGCCGCCATCTACGCCGGCCGGTACAAGCGCTGGTTCGACGTGGGCGTGTCGATCGCAGCGCTCGTCGCCTTCCTGCCGGTCCTGCTCCTGCTCGCGCCGGTCATCAAGCTTGATTCCCGAGGCCCGGTCTTCTACCGGCAGGTCCGGATCGGTATCGAACGGCGACGGCGGCGAGTGCCCCGCGCACACGTCGTCGATCGTCGGCGGGTCATCAATCCCGGGCGCCCGTTCCAGATCGTCAAGTTGCGCACCATGACCCAGGACGCCGAAGCGGGCGGACCGCAGTGGGCGACACCGGGCGACGTCCGTGTGACCCGCGTCGGCCGCGTCCTGCGCAGGTTCCGACTCGACGAGATCCCCCAGTTCGCCAACGTCCTGTGCGGCGAGATGAGCGTCATCGGGCCGCGCCCGGAGCGCCTCCATTTCATTCGCGAGCTCGCGGGTGTCGTACCAGGCTACTACGAGCGCCTCGCCGTTCTGCCCGGCATCACCGGTCTTGCCCAGGTGGTCAACGGCTATGACACCGACGTCGAATCGGTGCGCCGCAAGGTCGGCCTCGATCGGCAGTACGTCGGCAGCCTCTGCTGGCGGACCGACCTGCGCATCGTGGCCCGGACGTTCCGGGTCCTGGTCGCCGGCAAGGGCGCTCAATAAAGTCTCCGTCTCGCCGGGCCGGCGTTGTCCGCCGCGTCGCCGACACCTGCCAGCGCCAGGACGCAGAACGCCATTCGATCGCCGCTGCTGCGCGGCGAACGTCATGCGTCATCTCCAGTCGCCGCTGAACGGCTGCGTGAACGCCGTCGTGCGGACCTGCTCGGTGATGGCGGCCTGGATGGCGCGATGGATCCACCGCACCCCCACGGCGATGAAGCGAGAACCCGGGGCGGGGACAACGCGCCTGGCGGCCATGATCAGACCGAGCGTGCCCTCGGCGATCAGATCCCGGTCGCTGAGGCCGCGGTGGCGGGATCTCCTGGAGACCCTGATGTCGAAGGACAGGTTGGCGTCGATCAACTGGTCGAGCGCCGCACGGTCGCCCGCCTGGACGCGCAGCACGAGGTCGTGTTCCTGGTCATGCGACACCTTCACGCGTCCGACGACCGCATGGAGACAGTGGCGCAGGTACGGATCCGTGCGGCGGCACAGATGGGTTCCAGTCTCGCTCATGTCAGTCCCTCCGTTTCAGGCACGTCCGCAACGGCGCGATTGCCGGCGAAGAGGCGTACCGCGCCGCCGATCGACACCTTTTGACGGCAAAGATCACGTGCGGTCCTCGCCAATGTCGTGCCAGCAGCCAAATTGATGTAACGCAGGGAGTTGGTTTCCGTGTCCGGCGGCCGATGCGATCAGATTGGTCCTGGCACCATCAAAATAGAATGGTGGCCGGCAGCGCGCGTTCCGCCGATCTCGATTCAGGGGATCTGCCAGGCGACCGAACCAGCCAGGTTCCCGTCGGTGAATCCCCGGGCCACGTCGATCCGCAGCTGGCCGGCCGAACCGAGACTCCGCAGCCGCAGGCCGCCGCCACCGTCCACCTGCCAGGGTGCCTGGAAACCCTGTCCGGTATCCCAGGCCCTGGCGCAGTCGACGAAGACCGCCCAGCCGATCTGCAGCGGCCCGCTTCCCCAGGGCCACGCCTGCCTCTCGAGCGTCGCCTGGGCGAGCGCGCGGCCGAAGACCCGACCGGCGATGACACCCTCGTCGAGCAGCGGATGGGCCCGGAGGAGCGGGGCGCGGCCTTGGCCGGTACCCGCTCCGGACCAGAGGGCCAGCGGCGCCTCGGCGGTCGCGCCGGCGATCCCCGCGCGGCCAGACCATGCCTCGTTTCCCGGCCGGCCGCCTGAGCGCCATTGCAGGGACACGCTGCCGGCGCCGAACGCAGCCCCGCCGTCGAGGCTGAACCATCGGGCCGCCGTCACGTTCGCCGCCAGGCGGTCGTCGGACCAGCGGGTCTCGACCTCTCCCGCCAGCGTGAGATGGGTGCCGCGCACGTCCCAGGTGTCGAGCGCCACGCCGACCTCGAGGCGGAGATCCGGCCCGAACCAATCGGCAAACGAGATGCCTGTGCGGCGTCGTTCCTCCCGGAACAAGTCGCCGGATGGCGCTCCGCCAGCCGTTGCGGCGGCCCCTGCCGCGTAGGTCTGCCGTTCCCAGGACCCCTCGACGCGCCAGATCCCGGGTCGCCCGCCGGCTGCCGGCGTGGCCATCTCCAGCGATGTGCGCGGGCGTGCGTCCCACCACCGCCAGACGGCGGTCCACAGTTCGCCGTTTCCGGTCGGGCTCGCCAGCTCGACGCCGATCTCGCGCTCGACGAGCGCTCTCGTGCCTGCGCGGACAAGGTCCCAGGCGCCGTCGGCGATCAGTGGACGTTCCAGCAGGGCCACTTGCACCTGGGCGGTGCCGCCGGGCAATGGCCTGAGGTCCAGCCGGTGCTGGGTTGCGGCCGGCAACTCGGCCAGGCGGCGTCCGGCGCGGCGGTAGGCCTGCGCCGTGAGCAGCCGACCGGCGGGCAGATCGAGCTGCGCGTTCACGGCGGCATGATGGGTGCGGGCCAGGCCGTCGATCCGCACGAGGTCGTTGCGGGGCTCCGCCAGATGATTCCAGGCGGCGAGCGCGCCCGGCACGTCGCCGGCGAGGAAGCGGCCGCCGGCGAGCAGCCGCCGGGCGTGGCGATCGGCCGGGTCGAGGTCCAGGGCGCGCTGCGCCAGCCTCGTGACGCCCGCCCAGTCCTCGGCGCGGAACCGGAGCCCTGCGCGCTCCCGCAGGGGAGCGGCGGTGCCTGGACAGGACGCCTGCGCGGCGAGGAACGCCCGCTCCGCCGCGGTGGTGTCGTCCAGCGCGGCGAGGGTGATCCCTTCCTGCACCAGGTCGGCGCAGTCGCTGCGTCGAGCGGCGGGTTCGGCGACAGCGGATTCCGCCGGGCGGCCGTCCTGGCGTGCGACCGGCGGCGGCAGCGCCAGGAGCGCCCAACAATCGCTCCCGGACCAGGCGGTCATGAACTTATCCTCACGAAGCGACCGGAAAGGCCCCGTCCGGGGGTCATGGAGGATCACCGATCCGCCGGCCCAGGCCACGAGCACGACGTAGTGGAAGGCGTCAGCGCCGACCTGCAGCAGGGCGATGACGGGCCGGCCGCTAGCCAGGTGGGCCGTGACAGCCGCCGGCGTACCGGGCAAGCGCAGTGCGGTCCACCCGCGGTCCTCGACGGCGCCGACGAGAACGCCGGTGCGGATGCCGTCCGCGGCCGATTCCGCGAGCGCGGCGAAGTCCTCGGCCATGACGCCTTGCTCGCCCCAATACCGCAGGACCATGGCGAGCGCGGCGCCACCGCAGAGTTGCTCGCTCTGCGGAACGTAGGGCACGTCGAGCAGCTTCGTTCCGGGCAGACTGCCGGCGGCCGTGGCTGGTCCGGCCGCCGGCAGACCGGCCGAACCCAGCACGACTGCCGCGAGCAAGGTCTTGACGAACGATCTCCGCATCACGGCCGACCGGAATCAGGTCAGGAGGATGAGGATCAGCAGGATGATGATGATCGTGGTCGTCGTCAGGACGACCTTGCTGTCACCGCCCACGAGGTCGGTGTCGAGCGCTCGCGCCTGGCTGGCCAGCGACTCGAGCGCCGTCCCCGAGAGGGTCGCCGCGGCGGCGCTGGCCCGCTCGAGGTCCAGTCCGGCCGCGCCGGCGATGCGCCGCACGTCCGCGCGCTGCAGCAGAGCCTGGACGGCCCGGCGGTCGGCGTCGACCTGGTCGATCTGCTGATCGATCCGGGCCTGGATCTCGTGCGCACCGACCACGTGCTGCGACGGCTCTGCGGTCAATTCGGCTCCCGACGCACTGTTGACGAACAAGAAGAAGGCCGCGCCGGTAGCGACCACGGTCAGGACGATCAGAGCGAATCTCTGGTAATCCTGGGCGAATCTCCTGCAACTGGTCATGACCTGCTCGCTTTCGATGGAACGATACGGGGATTCACTCGGGCGCGCTCGCCCGGGGGCCTCCGCCATGTACGGAGGGCTTCGGTGGGATGGACGCAAGCCGTATGCCCGCGGCCGCTCGACGTGTAAGCTGCTGTTAACATGTCACATGGAGAATATCTCGGTCCCGCGTGCCGTGATTGCGCGGCTCCCGGGCGCATCAGGATGATGGTGTCGAAAGGATCCTCGCCCCGGCGTCGGCCCACTGCACCCCACTCCATCGTTCCGGATCAACGGAACGCCGCCTCCGCTGCGGCAGCGGTCGGCACCGGCGCGCCGAAGTGATGCGGACTCCATCATCCTGATGGAGCGTTGCGGCGGCGCCACGTCTTGAATCGCGCAATTGCCGCTGATTGCGTGGCATTTCTGGGCGGTACGGGTATTGCGACATCGGGCCGGGGCGACGGAGCAGGGAGCCCTGTCCATCCTTCGCGCCACTCTGGTCCGTCACCGACTCTAGATCAGGAGGTTCCAGCATGTCGCAGCCAACATTCACGGCGCTTCTGTCCGCCATCGCTCTGTGCATAGCGGCGAGCGTCGGCGCCCAGACGATGTCCAACACTGTTTTCCCTCCATACCTGCCGGACGCGGCTACCGACTCCCTGCTCGTCGTCGTGGAACTGCGGGATCTCGCCGCCATCGAATTCGATCGGGACGTGGCGGACAGGAAGCGGATCGCGGCCGGACAGCGCGAAGCCGCGGCCCAGATCTTCCAGTCACGCGCGGCCATGAAAATCGAGATCAAGGACACCGAGATCACGGCTCTCAAGGCGAGGGTCAAGCAGGCCAAGTCCGAGCGTGATGACACGATGACCGAGCAGTTCGAGAGCGAACGCAAACATGCCGAGTTCGAGAAGCAGCTGCTAAGACGCCGGGAACAGCTGCGCCAGAGCGATATCCGCTTCGCCAAAGCGGAGTTCGAGTACCACGATGCCGCGTTCAAGGCCTATGAGCACGAACTCCAGCTCGCCCTCCTGCGCGCGAACCGCGCCGGCATCGAGATGGGCATCCCGTCGCAGGAGCGGTTCGAGAAGGCCTGGCAGTTGGACAAGCAGATCCGTGAACTGGAGGGTCGCACCCTGGACGCTCTCCGGGAAGCTTCCCACAAGCAGAAAAACCTCGCGGAGCAGGCCGTCAAGATCTTCCAGGCGCGTAAGAAGGTCTGGGAAGCGCAGCGGGATCTGATCAACAGCGCCGCGGGTTCGAAATAGGCGGCGGGCGGCGGGTCAACTCTTCGCGGAATCCTCTGCCGATCCGGCGGCATCGGCGGCACCGGCCGGCCTGGTGCCGCCGTAACTCTTGAGCTTGCGGTAGAGCGTCGCCGAACCGATGCCGAGTTCCCTGGCTGTACGCGCCTGGTTGCCGCCGTTGAGGTCAAGGACGGCCAGGATGTAGTCCCTCTCGATCTCATCGAGCAGCCTTACCGGACCGCTCAACGACGGGAGCGGGACTGCGCACCGAACCGTCTCCGGCAGTTCCTCGAGCTCGACGAGGCCGCTGCTGCCGATGGCGATGGCGCTTTCCATGGCGTTCTCCAACTCGCGCACGTTGCCCGGCCAGTCGTACCGCAGGAGCTGGTCCGCGGCGCGCGGCGAAAGCCCGGTCACAGGTCGGGTTCCCTTCGCCGCCGCGTCGGCGAGCAGCTTGCGCGCCAGCGGCAGGATGTCATCCCGGCGACTCCGCAACGGCGGCACATGCAGCTGAACCACATTCAGCCGGTAGTACAGATCCTTGCGGAAGCGGCCCTCCTCGATGTCCGCGACGAGTTCACGGTTCGTGGCGGCGATGACCCGCACGTTGATGGGTCGGCTCTTGTTCTCGCCGACGCGGCGGATCTCGCTCTCCTGCAGGACTCGCAGCAGTTTGACCTGCATGCCGGTCGAGACGTCGCCGATCTCATCGAGCAGCAAGGTGCCGCCATTGGCTGCCTCGAACAGGCCTATACGGTGCTGAATGGCGCCCGTGAAGGCGCCGCGCGCGTGGCCGAAGAGTTCGCTCTCGAGGAGGGTCTCGGTGATCGCGCCGCAGTTGACGGCGATGAAGGGGCCGTTCGCGCGGGCGGAATTGTCATGGACGTAGCGGGCGATGAGTTCTTTACCGGTTCCGCTCTCTCCCGTGATGAGCACGGCGAAATCCACTATCGCGATTCGTCGGGCGAGGTCGATGACCCGCCGCATGTCGGCGCTCCGGGCGACGATTCCGTATGGATTTGCTGCCTCGGGGGCAAGGCGGGCCATCTTTCGCTCCCGGTCGCGAAGGCTTTTCTCGGCCTGCTTGAGATTCTCAGTCAACCGCTTCAGCGAGGGCGCGAGCCACTCGCCGAGATCCTCGGCCTTGAAGAAGCTGAGATCTGCGGCTCGCTCGTTACCCCATGCCTCGGCTGACCGCCCGATGAGGTGACAGGCGGAATCTCCGCATCCGATGCATTTATCCTCGAGGACGAAGATCTCTCGACCCAGCGCCCGGCTCAGGTAGCCGCTCGTCAGTCCGCAGATGGTCCAGCAAACGGTGGTATCGCTGATCCCGAGATGCGCTACATGTTGCTCGGCCTCGTACGAATCGATGAGCGTCAGGCCGCCGTTGGTCAGCGATGCTTTGGCGTCCGGGGCCAGGCGATACATGCCGCCGAGCATGTGGATCCGTCCGCAGGCATGGTGCCAGTCCTCCTCGCTCTCCCACCGGAACAGGTCCTGCATGGCATCGGCCATGCGCCAGCCCTGGATGAAGCCGAACCGCGTCAGGATGGCGCGGGCGGTGGTCTGCCCGAATTGATTGATCAATTCCTTGCGGAGGTTGCCGTTCGCGGCCGCATTGATGATGACGGCTCGCTCGCCGGCGAAACGGACGACACCATCCTCGGAATTGAACTCCAGCAGTTCGCTGATCTTCAGATCGTCGATGCGCATGGCTCTCCTCCATCGTTTTGATGGACATGTCGTCGTTGTGATGTGGCCAGCAGTCCACCGTCGTCTCCTCGATGCAAGACCCCCAACCTATTGGCCGTCCTTCCGGCTGGCCATCCACAACCGTACAGACACAGACCCATTATATTCACAATGATTGATTTCTGCCTGTTCGGGTTATCAAAGCACCATCCGTGCCAAGCAGGGCCGCAGCCTTGGGCGGCCGCCACGCGAGCGTCCCGGCGTCGTTCGTCCGGTCCTCACGGCTGCGACCGGATACCCCACTCAGTCCTCGATCAGTTTCATGGACCACCCTGTCGTTCCGATCGGCCGAGCGAGGCGCCGCAGCACTCTATCCATTGCAGGTGAATGAGTTACACCCTGGCACGGAAATGGCGAGACGATTGTGTCGCCCGGCTAGCAAGGCACCATCACCGCAGTCCGCGGCCGCTCGTTGCGACTTTTCGTGGCCGGCACAGGGGGGGCGACATGGCGGAATCGATGCAAGACCGGATCGCCCAGCTTGAGCGCTGGGGTCTGATGATTCGCGAACTGTCCGATCAGGTGCTGGGTGCCGGCGGCATGGCGCGGTTCGATGATCTCCTTCACGTCGACGAGTTGAAGGCCTTGCATGCGATCGTACAGACGAAGTTCGATGCGTTCAGGGTCGCGACCGGCCCGGAGCGGGCAGTTCTCGAGATCGAGGTGCAGGACGCCTGGATCGACCTCGCCGCTGCATTCGAGCGCCGTCGGGACCCCGTCAGGGGGACTGACGGTCAACCTCATGCCGATCCTCGCCTGAGGTGAGGGAAAGGACGAAGTGAACATCATGACGAATCTGCGGATGACGCTGATGATTGCGGCGCTAGTCATAACGCTCGGGGCGGCCATCGCGCGATCGGCACCGGACACGGACGTCGGTTTCGCCGGCTGGGGACCGCGGGTCGGGGCCTCGGTCAATCCCGACCAGATCTACTTCGGCGCACATCTCGATTACGGCAACTTCGCGCGCCACGTGCGGTTCCAGCCCAACCTGGAACTCGGCTTCGGCGATCACGTCAAACTCTTCAGCGTGAATGCCGAGGCGGCGTATCGCTTCAGCTCCACCTGGGAGACCTGGACGCCCTACCTCGGCGGAGGCATCGGCGCCAACATCAAGAGCGTGGACAGCGGGGGGAGCAACAACTCGCAGACCGATCTGGGGCTCAACCTGCTCGGCGGCTTCGAGAAGGGCTTCTACAACGGCAACCGCTTCTTCGTCGAAGCCAAGGTGAGCGTGAACGACGTACCGGACCTCAAGATCGCGATCGGCTGGACGTTCTACCCGTAGCCCTGGCGGCGCTTCTGTCTGAACCGCCGGTCGAAAAACTCGCCCGTTACAACGTGACATGATTCTCTCCTTGTCGAACAAGGAGGAACCCACAGGCGAGGCCCGGCGATGACTCGTGGACGGTGATGCGCTTCGTCCGCGGATACCGGAACATTTCCCTGGTAAAACAGACAAATGTCTGCTATCGTCTAGGGGCGCCCCGCCCGCGCGCAGGAGGTGCCTCATGCCGCCCGTTGCCGCCGCTGCCGCCACTGCCGCCACTGCCGCCACTGCCGCTGACATCGCCGCGCCGGCCGCGCTCGCCGAGGTCCTGGCCCATCCCGCCCTGGTGCGCCTGGGCGGCGGGGCGGGCCAGCTGCTGGCCGCGCCCGCGGTGGTGCCCCTGGCCGCGCCCGCAGCTATCCCCGCCTGGTCCCGGGCCGAACTCAGCGGCCGGCTCTGCGAACTGGGACCGGGGCGAGAGCCGGCGGTTTTGACGGCGGCGATGGCGCTGGTCCGCGACGCGCAGCGGACGGGGGAGCCTGCGGCGTGGATTTCCCTGGGCAACGATCTCTTCTACCCGCCCGATGCGGCGGCCGCCGGGGTCGACCTCGCGGCGTTGCCGGTGGTGCGCGCCGCCGACCTCGCCGCAGTCGGCCGCGCCGCCGACCTCCTGCTGCGGTCGGGCGCCTTCGGCCTGGTGGTGGTGGACCTGCTCGCGGCCGGCGAGCGCGCCGTGCTGCCCGTGCCTCTGCAGAGCCGCCTCGTGCAGCTCGCGCGGCGCCATGACGCGGCGGTGCTCTGCCTGCGGCGGGCGCGGCCCGAGGCGCCGTCGCTGGGCTCGCTGGTCTCGCTGCGGGCCGCCGCGACCCGGCGCCGGGTGGGCGACGGCCGCTACCTGTGCCGGGTGGACGTGCGCAAGGACAAGCGCCGCGGGCCGGGGTGGTCGTGGCAGGGGGTGTGGCGTGGGCCGGATGGGCTTTGAGGGGCACAGGGAGTCTTATTCCGCGAAGATTGTTGCTGGCTGCCGTAAACACCCACGTTGCTGCGAATTAGCCATTTACGGTCGGAATCGCCGCATTCCATTGGTATGGTTTGGGCTGTAGGCGGCCAGCAACAATCTTCGCGGAATAAGACACAGGGAGGTGCGTGGCTTCATCGACCGTCGAACACGTTGACCGGTACCTAGACCGCCAGGCCGGAGAACTCCACGGTGAGCACGGTCGAACCGGTCCACGGCCCGAGCGAGCCCAATGTGCGCGAGTTGCACGAGGTCGTCGAACTCGGTCGTCGAGTGCCTGGATCGCTTGGCTACCAAAGGTACGGCGAAGCGGCCGAGCCCAGTATATTAAAGTCTGCTAGGCGGATCTGATCCGGTTCAGTCTCGCGATCGGGGATTTCGTTGCGGTCGAGGTCGAGAAGGTGTGCCTGTAGATTTTCGGTGAGTCCATGCCGGCGCCGGCATTGTTGTCGGCGCGGTCGCCGCCGCAGGGGACGCTGTCGTTCGAACTGGTGATGGTGAGTGGCGTTGGTCGGCGGCGGAACCTGCGGGCGAAGGATAGAGGTTGGCTACTTGTTGGGGGGGGGGAACTATGCGATTGAAAGACCCAACGCTGGAGCCGGGATTGTTCCTGGCCAAGAGTGATCTCTCAGCGCTTGACACATCCATAACAAATATGATAAAATAACTCCTATATGCCCCCCAGTGATTCGGAGAACTCAATGTCGACAAACGCCCGGTCGATGCACCTGCCCCACTGCCGCTCCGCCGGTGCCGCGCTTATCCTGGCTGTGACCGCCTTGTCCGCTTTTCCCGGCGTCGCGTCCACCCCGTGCGTTGATTACGGCCAGTACGCCCACTTGGCGGGCGTCGCCAGCCTACCGGTGGACCAGATGGGCGTCGTGGCCGACGCCCATCACGCTTACATGGTCGGCGCCACCGGTGGTGTCGCTGCGGTGGACCTCTCCGATCCGACTCACCCGTTGCCCCTGGAAGGTGTGAATCTGGAGACCGGCCTCGAGAACCCGGTCCTGCGCGGCAGCGTGCTGTTCGCCGGCAGCCGCGACGTCCTGCCTGGCGTGCACGCGGTCGACGTCTCGACGCCGGCATCGCCGCAGTTCGCCGGCTCCCTGGCCGTCCCCGGAGGCGTCGCTTTCGTGGCCCTGCACGGCGACCTGTTGCTGGTGACGCGCACGACCGGGACGGTCGACGTCGTCGATGCCGCCGACCCCGCGGCCATGACTGTGATAACGAGCCTCACCATGGACGCCGCGTCGCTGCTATCCGACGGCGGTAACCTGGTGTACGCGAGCACCACGACCCACTTCCAGGTGTGGGACTTCAGCGATCCCGCGGCTCCTGCGCTGCGCGGCAGTTTCACCCGCAGTTCCCATCCCATGAGCACCATGGCGCTGGCCGACCCGGCACACATCGTAGCGCCGGGTACGGGCTACTACGATGTTCACATCATTGACGTGAGTGACCCCGACGCCCCGTACGTTTCGGGCAGCTTCGCTCCCCGCTATACGCCGATCCACGTCACGATGGCCGGCAATCTGGCCTACATAACCCTCACGTCGGGGGCCGTCGACATCTTCGACCTGGGCAATCTGGCCGCGCCCGTCTTCCTGGGTTCCCTGCCGGGCGAACGCCATCACGCTCCTGCCCTCTGCGGCCAGTACCTGGTACGCGCCGAGGACAAGATCCTACGCGTGTACGAAACCGCAGGCGCCCACCTGACCTATCCCACGGTGGGCGGCTACAACTGGGGTTGGGGATTTTCGTACGACGCCGAGCGCCTCGGTGACTACGTCTACCTCTCCAGCGACCTCGGCCTGCAGGTCTTCGATGTGTCTGACCCCACGGCGCCTGTGAAGTTGTCCGACAACACTCTCCCGGCGAGCGTGGCGCTGTCCGGCGATCGGCTCTACGCCGGGCACGGCAACGGGCTCACGGTGTACGGCCTGGCCAACCCCGCCGCACCCGCCGTCGTGGCCACCGTCCCGATGGCCTGGTGGCCGGCCGGCATCGAGATCGAAGCCGTCGGCAACCTGCTCGTTGCCGCGATCCGCGACAGCGTGGTGACCTTCGACCTGAGTAATCCCGACCATCCCCAGCAGATCGGCGGCCGGGCCATGCAGGTGAACACCCTGGAACTCGTCGACGGCCTGTGCTTTGCTCTGTCGGACACTGCCCTGCACCTTCTGGATCTGAGTGACTCCGCGAACCTGCCCCAGCTAGGACATGTCGCCATGTCCGCCGAGGACCTGGCGGTGGGGGGCGGCTACGCCTACCTGAGCAACTGGGCTCTGTCGAACGGCACGCTCTGGGTGGTGGATGTGTGCGACCCCGCCAATCCCGCGATCGTCCTCGCGCGGAGCAACCATTTCAACGGAGGCCTGTCGCTGCACGGTACTCGGCTGCTGTGCACCCAGGGCGGCTGGGGCGTTCAACTGCTGGACGTGAGCAATCCCCTCGACCCCGTCCGCGCCGGCCACCTCTACCACGGTTACGAAGTCGGCTGGGCCTACCGCGCCCGCGTGGTGGGCGATCTGGTATGGGTTGGCAGCGACGAGGGTGTGGCGTTCCTGCCCGCGCCCTGCAGCGACGCGACGACCGCGGTGCCGGAGCAAGGCGCTCCCGCCCGGCGCGGCCTCGCGCTGACCGGCTATCCCAACCCCTTCAACCCCCGGGTGGACCTCCGCTTCACCGTGTCGCAGCGGGCGCCCGCAGATGTGGCCGTGTTCGACGCGGCTGGCCGCCTGGTCAAGACGCTGCTGTCGGGCCGGCAGATCGACGCCGGAACCCACGTCCTGACCTGGCACGGCGACGGCGATGATGGCCGGTCGCTGCCCTCAGGCACCTACCTGGCGCGGGTGCGGGTGGGGGATCTGATCGGCACGCGCAAACTGGCGCTGGTGAGATGACCAACCGCCTGGTTGCTGGCTTGGGCGGATGCGCCGACGGTCGCCCGCTACACGGGCGGGGTGTGTCTGGTTTGGGTGAGAATCGGGGCTCCAAGGGCGCGTTGGGCGGTGTTCGGGGGCGTGGTAGAATGATGGAGGTCGGCGACCTGGGGGGCGGAACTATGCGGTGATGCCTATACCCGGAACTTCTCGCCCGATTTTATCCCCTGTGGAGTCGGTGCCCTCGGTCGACACGACAAGACAGAGAGCCCGGAGTGACCTTTTCCAGGCTCCCCGGCCCCTGAGGCGTCGGCTTTTCGGCCGATGAGTTCGGCGCCCGCTCGGTTCTCGACGTCTGGTATGGGGCGGGAATGCCGAGCAAACCAGCTCTGAGCCCGCGACCATTCCCGTGAATTCACCCTGGCCATACAGACAAATGTCTGTTATCTTCCACGGGCCGCCCCACCCGCGCGAAGAAGGTGCCCCGTGCCGTCCGTTGCCGCCCCTGCCCCGCCGCGCCCGCCGTTGCTGCCCCGCCTGGCCTGCGTCGACCTGCCCGCCTGGCCGCTGCAGCTCTTGCTGCGGCGCGAGCCGGCGTGGCGCGCCCTGCCGGCCGCCGTGGTGGCCGCGGACGATCCCCGCGCGCCGCTTCTGTGGGTGAACGAGGCGGCGCGGCGGCGCGGCGTCCTGCCGGGGCTGCGCTACGCGGCGGCGCTCTCGCTGGCCCACGACCTGCGCGCCGGCACGGTCACGGCCGGCGAACTGGCCGCCGCCGGGGAGCGATTGCACCGCCACCTGCTGCGCTACAGCCCGCGCGTGGAAGCGGCCGCGCACGAGCCGGGCGTGTTCTGGCTCGATGCGCGCGGCCTCGAGCGCCTGCACGGCTCGCTCGCGGCCTGGGCCGCTCGTTTGCAGCGCTCGCTCGCGCGCGGGGGCCTGGTGGCGGCGGTGGCGGTGGGCTGGTCGCGCTTCGGCAGCTACGGCCTGGCGCGCCGCCGCGGCCCCGGCGTGACCGTGGCCGCCAGCCCGCAGGCCGAACTCGCGGCGCTGCGCGAGGCGCCCCTGGACCGCCTGCAGCTCGACCCGCGCCTGCGCGACCAGCTCGACCGCCTCGGCGTGCGCACCCTCGGCGCGCTCTGCGACCTGCCGGAAGCGGGGGTGGGCGCGCGCTTCGGCGCGGCGGCCGCGGCGCTGCACCGCCTCGCGCGCGGCGCGGCGTACGATCCCCTGCAACCGTCTGCCCCCTGCGATCCGGCCGCCGCCTGCGAGGTGCTCGAGACGCCGGAGAGCGACGCCTGGCGGCTGCTCTTCGTGATCAAACGCGCGCTGCATCCGCTGTTGGACCGTTTAGCCGACCGCCTGCGCGCTGTCGCGGTCCTCGAGCTCGAGCTGTGGCTGGACGATCGCGCCCGCACCCGCCTGCGCGAGGAGTTGCGCCCGGCCTCGCCCACGCTCGACGCGGTGCTGCTGCTCGAGCTGGTGCGTCTGCGCCTGGAGGGACTCGCCCTCGCGGCGGGCGTCGAGCGGGTGATTCTGCGCCTCGAGGAAGCGCCGGCGAGCGCCGTGTCCCTCGACCTCTTCCACCAGCAGCGGCGCCGCGACCTCGAGGCCGCCGTGCGTGCCCTGGCCCGGGTGCGCGCCGAGTTGGGCGACGCCGCGGTAGTGCGCGCCGAGCTGAGCGGCGGCCGTCTGCCCGAGGCGCAGGCGCGCTGGGTGCCGTTGGCCGCCGCCGGCACGCAGCCGGCGGGCGGTCTGATGGCGAGCGGTCCGCCGCCTGGGCAGGGACCGCCGCCCCTGGTGCGCCGGCTGCTGGCGCGCCCGATGACGATCGCCGCGCCGCGGCCGGAGCGCGTTTGCGGCGGTCCGTACCGCGTGTCCGGCGGCTGGTGGCGGAGCGAGGTGCGGCGCCTGTACGCGTTCGTGCGCGCCGGCGGGGGTGAGTTGCGCTGGGTCTTCTACGACCTGCGCCGCCGCTGCTGGCGCCTGCAGGGCAGGGTCGAATGAACGCGGCCGCGCTGTGGTGCAAGAGCCACTTCTCGTGGCTCGAGGGCGCCAGCGCGCCGGCCGAGCTGCTGCAGGCCGCGTGCGCGCTGGGCCTGTCGGCGATCGCGCTCACCGACCGCGACGGCGTCTACGGCGTTCCGGAAGCGTACCAGGCCGCGCGGGCGCTCGCGGACGCGCCGCCGGGCACGGCGGCGGCGCCGGCGCGCGACGCGCCGGACGCGCCGGATGCGCCCGCCACACCGCGCCTGATCACCGGCAGCGAGGTCACCCTCGACGACGGCTCCACCGTGGTGCTGCTCGTGGCCGACCACGCCGGCTACCGCAACCTCTGCCGCCTGGTGACCGCGGGCCGGCGGCGCTGTGCGAAGGGCGAGAGCAAGGTGGGCTGGACCGAGGTGGGCGACCACGCGGGCGGCCTGGTCGCCTTGTGGGGCGGCGCGCGCAGCCGCCTCGCCGCGCCCGGCAACGCCGGCCTGCCCGCGCTCGCCGGCCGCCTGCGCGAGGCGTTCGGCGACCGTCTCTACGCGCTGGTCGACCGCCACGAGCAGCCCGACGAGCCCGCGCGCGAGGCGCGCCTGCGCCGCCGCGCGGCGCGCTTCGGTCTGCCGCTGGTGGCGGCCGTGGAGGTGTTCTACCACGACCGCGCGCGCCGGCCGCTGCAGGACGTGCTGACCTGTATCCGCCACGGTGTCGCGCTGAACGAGGCCGGCCGCCGGCTTTATGCCAACGACCGCCGCGCGCTGCGCTCGCCGGCCTCGCTCGCGCGCCTGTTCGCCGACCTGCCCGACGCTCTGGCGCGCACCGGCGAGGTTGCCGCGCGCTGCGCGTTCTCGCTCGTCGAGCTGCGCTACCGCTACCCCACCGAGCAACTGCCGCGCGGCATGACCACCGGCCGCTGGCTCGAGCACCTCACCTGGCAGGGCGCGCGCGAGCGCTTCGGCGAGCCGGTGCCGCAGGACCTCGCCGCGCGCATCCGGCAGGAGCTCGACCTCATCCACGAACTCGACTACGACGGCTACTTCCTGACGATGTGGGAGATCGTCCGCTTCTGCGCCCGCCAGGACATCATCTGCCAGGGCCGCGGCTCGGCCGCCAACTCGGTCGTCTGCTACTGTCTGGGCGTCACCGCGGTCAACCCGCAGGAAGTCGACCTGCTCTTCGAGCGCTTCATCTCGCGCGAGCGGGCCGAGCCGCCCGACATCGATCTGGACATCGAGCACGATCGCCGCGAGGAGGTCATCCAGCACGTCTACCGCCGCTACGGGCGCGATCGCGCCGCCATGGTGGCCAACGTGGTGCGCTACCGGCCGCGGTCGGCTCTGCGCGACGTCGGCAAGGCGCTGGGTCTGCCCGCGGTCCAGCTCGACCGCCTCGCCCGTCTCGCCGGCCGCGGCGGCGAGGACCTCGACCAGGAAACGCTGCGCGCGGCGGGACTCGATCCCGCGGCGCCGGCGCACGCCCACCTGTTGCGGCTGGTGGCCGAGATCCAGAGCGCGCCCCGCCACCTGTCCATCCATCCCGGCGGCTTCCTGCTGGGCCACGAGCCGGTGCACGACCTGGTGCCGATCGAGAACGCGACCATGCCCGGCCGCACGGTCATCCAGTGGGACAAGTACGACGTGGAGGCCCTGGGCCTGTTCAAGGTCGACCTGCTCGGCCTCGGCGCCTTGAACCATCTGCACCGCGCGTTCGACCTCTTGCAACGGCACCGCGGCTTGACCGTTACCTTGCCCGCGATCCCGCGCCGCGATGCGGCCACTTTCGCCATGCTGCAACGGGCCGACACGGTCGGCGTGTTCCAGGTCGAGAGCCGCGCGCAGATGGCCATGCTGCCGCGCCTGCGGCCCGAGAACTACTACGACCTGGTGATCCAGGTGGCGATCATCCGGCCGGGTCCGATCACCGGCGGCATGGTGCATCCGTTCATCGCGCGGCGGCATGGCCGCGAACCCGTCGTCTTCCCGCACCCGTCGCTCGAACCGGTGCTGCGCAAGACGCTCGGCGTGCCGCTTTTCCAGGAGCAGGTCATGCGCCTGGCCATGGTGGCGGCCGACTACACGCCCGGCGAGGCCGATCAGTTGCGCCGCGACATGGCCCGCTGGCGGCGCAACGGCCCCATCGAGCAGCACCACGACCGCCTCGTCTCACGCATGGTCGCCAAGGGCATCGACCCCGCCTTCGCCGAGCGGGTGTTCGACCAGATCCGCGGCTTCGGCGAGTATGGCTTTCCCGAGAGCCACGCCGCCAGCTTCGCGCTCATCGCCTATGCCACCGCCTGGGTGAAGTGCCACTACCCGGCCGAGTTCGCCTGCGCGCTCTTGAACGCCCTGCCCATGGGTTTCTACCAGCCCGGAACCATCGTCGAGGATGCCCGCCGCCACGGGATCGCGGTGCGTCCGATCGACGTGCTGCGGTCGTGCTGGGATTGCACGCTGGAGGAAATGGACCCCGCAGCGGCCGCGGCGGCCGTTGCTGACGAACGACCGCTCGCGGTGCGCATGGGCCTGCGCTACGTCAAGGGTCTGGCCCCGGCCGATGCCGACCGCCTGCTCGTCGCCCGCGCGGCCGGCGGGTTCGTCTCGTTGGCCGACCTTGCCCGGCGCGCCCGCCTGCCCCAGGACGCGCTCGTGGTACTGGCTGAGGCCGGCGCGCTCGAACCGCTGGTGGGCGAGCGCCGCCAGGCCCTGTGGCGGGTGCGCGCGCTGGCTGGGCGCGACCGTCCGGAGCAACTGTTGTTGCCGCTGGAGGACCCCGCTCCGGCGCCGCCGCTCGTGGCGCTGTCGCCGCACGAGACGATCACCTGGGACTGGCAGCGCACCGACCACTCGCCGCGCGGCCATCTGCTAGCGCCGCTGCGCGACGAGTTGCGCGCCCGCGGATTGCCCACCGCCGCGGAGGTGGCCCGCCTGCCCGACGGCAGCCGCGCGCGCTACGCCGGCGTGGTGATCTGCCGCCAGCGGCCCGCGACAGCCAAGGACGTGACGTTCATGACCCTCGAGGACGAGACCGGGTTCGTGAACCTGGTGCTCTGGGCGCAGGTCTACGAGCGCTTCCGCCTGCTGGTGCGCACCCGCTCGTTCCTGGGCGTCAGTGGCAGGATCCAGAGCGAGGACTCGGTGGTGCACCTGATCGTGGACGAGCTGTGGGCGCCGGAGCTGACGCGGACGCCGGCGCGGACCGCCGCGCGGGATTTCCACTGAGGCCGCACGGGCGGCGGACGACGCCGTTCGCCGCTCGCCTCGCGTATACGTTTCGTGTAGACTTGCGGGGATCGACCGCGGCCGGTGATCCCATCGCCGCGGCGGCGGTCCTGGTTCCGGGAGAGCAAACCATGGAATTGCGGAGTTTCGAGGCGATCGTCCGTGCTTTGAACGATCACCGCGTACAGTTTCTCATTGTTGGCGGCATGGCCGTCGTCGCGCATGGGCATGGTCGTATGACTCACGATATCGACCTGGTCGTCCAGGAGCCGTTTGATTTCGAGGTGGCCTATGCCAACGCCTTTGTCGCCGATCTGGAGGGAACGACGGTCCGCTTCGTCGATCTAGCGACGTTGATCGACATGAAAATAGCCGCGGGACGCCCGATCGACCTCGATGACGTAAGCCACTTGCAGCTTCTGCAGGAAGAAAACCGGGGTCCCGGGGGCTCGTCGTGACGCCGCCGACGAACTGGCGCCTGCGGGCCGACGCAAGCGACTGGCAGTGCGATTGGGAGAGCGCCAAGCGATTCCAGCTTCGCTTTTTTCGCAGTTTGCCGCTGGCCGAGAAGATCCTCGCCGTCGAAGAGATGTGCCGGCTCGCGCGCGCGCTCGACCGTGCGCGCAAGGAAGAACGAACGCCGTGACCAGACCTCGATCCCGGTCCCACGAGCGCCGGCAGGAAGGGCTCGCCGTCGTGTCGCCGCAGCGTACGCGCATGCTCGCCGCGCTGCTCGCCGTCGTAGTTGCGGGCGGCTGCTCCGTCGATCCCGACGGCGACGATCCGCCGCGTAACCGCGCGCCGGTCATCCACCTGGTGAGCGCCGACCCGGACACCGCCGCGACCGGCGCGACGGTCGCGGTTCAAGTCACCGCGAGCGACCCGGACGGCGACGATCTCGCCTACGCCTGGACCGCGGCGGCGGGGCTCTTCCTCGCTGGTGCCGACTCGCCGGCGGCCGTCTGGCAAGTGCCGGTCGCGGCGGGTCAAGAGACGCTCCGGGTGGCGGTCGACGACGGCCAGGCGTCGGCCAGCGGCGCGGTCGTGGTGACGGTTCGCGAGGCCGCGCCGCAGCTCGGAGCGCTGCCTTCGACACTCCGGCTGAACCTGGCGCGAACCACGGCCGACCTCGCGTTGGTCAACATCGGCTTCGGACCCTTGCACTGGACCGCGACCACGAACGCCGCTTGGCTGTCCGTGCAGCCCGCCGCCGGGACCGTGGCGCTCACGGACACGCTCGCGGTGCTCGTCGATCGCAGCGGTCTGGCCGCCGGCAAGCACTATGGGCGCGTCTCGATCGCCTCCGACGGCGGCAACGCCGCGATCACCGTTGAGATCCGCGTCGCCGATGAACCGGTCTACACCTACCAGGTGACGGGGCGCTATCCGCACGATCCGGCGGCGTTCACCCAGGGCCTGCTCTATCACGACGGCGACCTGTACGAAAGCACCGGCCGTCTCGGCCAGTCGTCGCTGCGCCGGGTCGCGCTCGCGACGGGCGAGGTCCTGCAGCGCCTGGATCTGGGCCCCAACGTGTTCGGCGAGGGGTTGGCGCTCTGGGACACGACGCTGGTCCAGCTCACCTGGCAGAATCAGGTCGCGTACCGCTGGGGACTGGCCGGCTTCGCGCCGCTGGGGTCGTTCAGTTACACGGGTCAGGGCTGGGGATTGACCGCCGACGGCGCGCGCTTTGTGATGAGCGACGGCAGCGCGACGCTCGCCTTTCGCGACCCGCACAGCTTCGCGGTGCTGGGACACGTGCCGGTGGCCGACAGCCTCGGCGACGTCCGCTGGTTGAACGAGCTCGAATGGGTGGACGGCGAGGTCTGGGCGAACGTGTGGTACACCGACGACATCGTCCGCATCGATCCGGCGACCGGTCAGGTAGTGGGCTGGATCGATCTGAGCGGTCTGCTCACGCCCGCCGAAGCGCAGGCCGCCGATGTCCTCAACGGCATCGCCTGGGACCCGGCTGGCGGCCGGGTGTTCGTCACGGGCAAGGACTGGCCGTGGCTGTTCGCGATCGAGGTGCTGGCGGTCGAGTGAGAGCCGGCGCTGATCAGGCGCCGCCAGCTTCCGCGCCATCCGCGCCCGCGGCCTCGCGCCGCAACCACACGTCCCGCTGCGGGAACGGGATCGTAACGCCGGCGCGGCCGAGCTCCTTGTAGATCGTCATGTAGAGGTCGTGCGCCACGAGGCCGCGCTGCGAGGGGTGGTCGATCCAACAGAGCAGCTCGAAGTCGAGGCTCGAGTCGCCGAAGCCGCGCATGCGTACGCGCGGCTGGTTGCCAACACCCCGATTGGCCGCGCGATGTTCGCTCTGTAGCCGATCTATTGGATGGCACGGATTGGTCAATGGTCGACAGAACGTACGACGCTCTCTTCAGCTTCGCGCGCCAGCGCTGCCAGGGCCATATCCTTGGCGTATGCGGGTTGGTTCAACAGCTGGCGCATCCTCGCGAGGGCCGCTGCGGCCTGATCGGCATTGCCGAGACGGGCGTGGGTCATAGCTAGAAAAGCAACGGTTTCAGGGTGGCCGCTCTGCGAGACGAACGGCGTACTGAGCGAGTCTGCCCGAGCAAGTACAGGCAGCGCCTCGGCATAGTCGGCCAAGCGGTAGTGGGCTAGCCCCAGCGCTTTGGCGAAGAGTGGATGGATCGGGTTGAGCCGGCAAGCGGCAACGGCCAGCTCGCGGGCCTGGAGAAAATCGGCGCGGGTTCCTGCCGGCGGCCGGGCCAGGGCCAGGCTATGGGCGGACAGGGTCTCGGGATCGCCGCCGCGGACCTGCGCGATCTCGCGGGCCGCGGCGCGCACATGCCGGCTGCGCGTCGTCTGGCTCTCGATCGACTCGAGTACGGGGTCGAGCAACACGTGGACGGCGAAGAGCGAATCGACGAGCCCGTTCGCGAGGGGCCGCGCCAGAAACCCATCCTTCAGCTCGGCGGCACCGATCGGCGATGGTGTCATGCGCCAGAGCATGACCGGTTTGGCATCTGGACTCTCCTGCCAAGAAACCGTCGAGGCAGCCAGTACGACGCCATCCGGAGAAAAAGTCACCGAATCGAACGAAAGGTCGGATACCTCCAGCAACGGCCGGCATTGTATCACGTCCCAGATGACCAGTCCGGTCCCGGCGACCGCCAGCCGGGCGCCGTCAGGATGAAAGGCCAGCGCCGAGATGTGACCAGAGTTGCCCTGGCCTGCGGCGAGGGTCTTGCCGGTCCGTGCTTCGCTCACGCAGACCGAGCCGTGCCACCCGCCGAGGGCTATGGTTCGCCCGTCGCAACCAAAGGCGACGCAGCGGGTCGAAACATCGGGTGACCCGCGGTCGACCAGCAGTTCTCCTTCCGGCAGCCGCCATAGTCGATAGCCCCACCCCAGAGCAGCCGCTAGGAACTGACCCTTGGGATCGAAGGCCATGCCACCCCCGGCCATGGATGCACAGGGCAGCACGGTGACGGTATCGCCCGTCGCCAGGGCGATGACGACGATCGCCTCTTCGGTGCGCGCGGCAGCCAGCTTGCCCCATGGATCGACCACAGTATTCTTGGCCGTCGGCAGAGCTTGCAGGCAGGTTCCGGTCGCGGTGTCCCAGACGTGCAGCGTCTCGTCCCAGGATGCCGAGAACAACCGGCTGCCCGTAACGTCGAAGCCGCACCATTTGATCCCGCTCGTATGCCCGCGCAAGACCCGCCGCAAGAATCCTGCGGTGACATCCCAGAGGCGCACGGCGGCGTCGTAGCTCGTCCCCCGCGCGTCGATGAAACGACTCCGACTGCCGCCGGCGAGGGTGCGCCCATCGGGGCTGAAGGCCAGCCAGGAACCGCCATCCCCTTCTAGCTCGCGAGCTGGAGATCGCGTGGGGTCCCACCGGCGCACGAAGACGCCATCCGGCAGCTGGCGATCGGGGCGGGACAGCAGGTGGAATCCGTCGGGTGCAAACTCGTACCAGTTGGGCTCGTTCGATACAGGGTACTCCGCAAACAACTTGCCGGTGAATAGATCATGGACCCTGACCAGGTCGTCCTCGCCGTGGGAGAGGAGCAGCCGGCCGTCCGCGCCGATCGCGAGCTCTCTGACGTGCCCCGCATGCCCTTCGAGTGATTGCACGACCGTTGCCGTGGCAATGTCGCGCACCTGGATCGACCCGTCGACCCCGCCGGTAACGAGTCGGCGCCCATCCGGGACGAAACGGGCGGCAATCGCCTGGCAGTCCGGGAACGTGGCCAACTGGCGTCCGTCGTGGGCGTCGTGGATGGCGACGATGTCGTGAAGCGAGGCCGAGGCGATGAGGTCCCCCGCAGGGGAAACGTCGAGCAGCCTGAGGGCGAAGGTGTCCCTCACCGAGAATACCGGCTCGGTCAGCGGTAGCTGCCAGCCGTGGAGGTCGGTCGTAACGGCCACGCCGCCGGCATCGATGGTATGCGTGGCGATCTCGCTACAGTACAGCATCTGACCATCATGGCTGAAGAGGCACTCCGTTGGGCTCTCTGCGCGATCCTGAGCATCCGGTTCAGCGATGAGACGGCCATCCGGCACACTCCAGACCTGGATGGGGTAGTGTTGTGTCTCACCGCCAGCACCCCAGGTGGCCAGGCGGTCACCGCGCGGGCTGAAGGTCCAGAAGAGTTCGCCGGTGTATCCGACATCGCAGCGCCCTCTCTCGGCGCCGGTCGCCAGTTCGATGAAGCGGATGATCCCGGCGCCATCGGCCAGCGCGCAGATCACACCGTCTGGCGCGACCAGGATCCCGCCGCGGGCGGGGTTTGCGATGGCATAGCGATGCACCGAGGCGTCCGAGCGGTAATCGAGGTGATGCCATTCCCAGCCCCGCAGGTTCTCAGGGCATCCCGTCAGAAAGCGCCGGGCAGCCAGAACATCATTGTCCTGCAGGCTGATCTGGGCCAAGAGAATCGAGGCAACGTAGGAATTATACTCGGCCTGGCGACGGGCATCCTCGGCCTGTAGATACAACGCCCAGGAAGCGACCAGACCGACCACCAGGGCCGAGACGACGGCCGCAGCCGCCAGGACCGGTCCGCGATGGCGGCGCACGAATTTGCGCAGGCGGTAGCGGGCACCGGGCGGCCCCGCGCTGACGGGCTCGTCGGCGAGATGGCGCTCGATGTCCGCCGCGAGCTCGGAGGCCGATTGGTAGCGGTGAGTTCGGTCCTTCTCCAGGGCCCGCATCGTGATCCAGTCGAGGTCGCCACGGATCTCCCTGTACCAGGTCTGGGGCACGCGGCGCCGATGGTCGGCCGCCCGGGAGGCCGCTGCGCCGAGGCTGCTGATCCGCAGGCTCGGCCGCGGGGGATCCACTTCGCGGACCAGGCGCTGGATCTCGGCGAGGCCGGCCTGTTGCAGGACGGCGGGCTTGAGCGGCGGCTCGCCGGTCAGCAGCTCGTAGAGGATGACCCCGAGGGAGTAGACGTCACTGGTCGTATCGATATCGATACCCGACATCTCGGCCTGCTCGGGGCTCATGTAGATCGGCGTGCCGATCAGCTGGCCGCGGACCGTGAACAACGTCGACGGGGTCAAACGATGGTCGACCGCCTTGGCGACGCCGAAGTCGATGATTTTGGGCACCGGCCGGCCCTCCTGGACCGACACCAGGATGTTCGTCGGCTTCAAGTCCCGGTGTACGATGCCCTTCTGGTGAGCGTGCTGGACCGCGCGGCAGACCGCCGCCAAAAGCTCGAGCCGCTCGCGCGTGCTCAGGTGGTGACGATCGCAGTACTCGGTCAACGGCAGGCCCGGCACGTACTCCATGACGAAGTACGGCCGGCCGGTCTCGGTCATACCGCCGTCGAAGATGCGCGCGATACCGGGGTGGTTCATCATCGCCAAGGCCTGGCGCTCCGCCGCGAACCTGGCGACGACCTCCCGCGAATCGAGACCCAGCTTGACGATCTTCAGCGCGATCTTGCGTTGGACCGGGGTTCGCTGCTCCGCCAGGTAGACCACGCCCATCCCGCCCTCACCGAGGGTCTCCAGGATGCGGTAGGGACCGATCATGTGCTGATCAGCCGCGGGGGAATGGTCGGGCAGGGTCGTGTCGCCGCCGCCGGGAAGCTGGGATTCGCGTCCATCGCTCCCCTGTGTGTCCGGGCTGTCGGGTGGCTGGCCGGCGTTCACACGTGCGACCTCCGCAGACATGATGGTTGATGCCGGCAGCGTATCACGACAGATGACGGACCTTCAAGAATAATCCGGGTTAACGCGCCGGCGAATCCGATCGTCCGTCGCCAGGCTGCTTGATCCACACGTCCCGCTGCGGGAACGGGATCGTAACGCCGGCGCGGCCGAGCTCCTTGTAGATCGTCATGTAGAGGTCGTGCGCCACGAGGCCGCGCTGCGAGGGGTGGTCGATCCAACAGAGCAGCTCGAAGTCGAGGCTCGAGTCGCCGAAGCCGCGCATGCGTACGCGCGGCTCTGGGTCGCGGCAGACCGTCGGATGCGCGAGCGCCACGCGCTCCAGCAGTGCCGCCACCTGGTCGACATCCGAGCCGTAGGCGACGCCGACCTTGAGGCGGATGCGGAACTTCACCCAGCGGCCGCCAGACTCGTTGATGATCTTGGTGTTGGCCATCTCGGAGTTGGGAATGATGATCTCGACATCATCGCGCGTGAGCAGGCGCGTCGAGCGGATGCCGACCTTGGTGACCTCGCCTCGTTCGCCGTTGTCGAGCACGATGTAGTCGCCCAGCTTGTACGGCGCGTCGGCGATGATGAAGAAACCGGCGAAGAGGTTGGCGAGGGTGTCGCGCGCCGCGAAACCGACGGCGATGCCGATCACGCCCGCCGAGGCCAGCCAGGCGGTGGGGTTGATGTTCCAGACCAAGAGCAGCGCGTAGACCGCGAGCGAGACCACCGTGATCGTCAGGCCCAGGTCGAAGAGCGGGATCGTTCGTTCCTCGACAATCCGGAAGCGGTCGCGGATGCGGCTCAAAACGGCCAGGCCGAGGTGGGTGACCCTCAGGCCCGCGTTCATCAACAGCAGGATCAGCACCGTCGACAACAGCCGTCTTAAAATTTGCTGCGTATGCTGGCCGACCGGCAGACTCTGGACGGCCGCGATCAGGCTCGCCATCACGACCACGCTGGCCAGGATCCTGGCCAGCAGGCGTACGAGCTGATCGTCCAGCGTCGTGCTTGTGCGGGAGGTGACTTTCAGGCCCCAGAAAAGCACCGCCCCGCGGCCGAGCGCGGCCAGCAGCGCGCCGCCGATCACGATCGCGAGGGTCAAGAGCAGCGGATAGGCAGCCAGTAGCTCCCAGGCGGGTGCCAGCCAGGCTGGCACCCAGCCTGGGATATCCAGCGCGGCGGCCGCCACGGTGGCAGCCCCCGCTGCTTCGTTTCCGGTCATGCCGCGCTCCTTGCTCCGTCGACTCGCGCAGCCGTCGCGCCGCTGCCTATTCGCCGCCGATGAACGCCTTCATGTACTCGCGCCGCATGACCGCGATCACTTCGATCGAGATCTGCTTGGGGCATACCGCTTCGCACTCGCCGTGGTTGGAGCAGTTGCCGAAACCCTCGGCGTCCATCTGGCTGACCATGGCCAGCGCCCGCCGCTTACGCTCGGGCTCGCCCTGCGGCAAGTGCGCGAACTGGGCGATCTTGGCGGCCACGAACAACGACGCCGAGGCATTCGGACACGCTGCCACGCACGCGCCGCAGCCGATGCACACGGCGGCGTCCATCGCCTTGTCGGCGTTCCACTTGGGAATCAAGACGGCGTTGCCGTCCGGCGCCGAACCGACGTTGGTCGCAATGTAGCCGCCGGCCTGCTGAATGCGCTCGTACGCGGTGCGGTCGACGACCAGGTCTTTGATGATCGGGAACGGCCCGGCGCGGAACGGCTCGACGGTCACCGTTTCGCCGTCGGCGAACTGGCGCATGCGGATCTCGCAGGTCGTGCAACCGGCGTGAGGCCCGTGGGCGACGCCCTTGATCACCAGGCCGCACGTGCCGCAGATGCCCTCGCGGCAGTCGCTGTCGAATTCCACCGGCTCCTTGCCCTGGCGGGCGAGATCCTCGTTGACCAGGTCGAGCGCCTCGAGCAGCGACATCTCCGGGAGCACGTTCTGGAGCGTGTAGGTCTCGAAGCGGCCCTTGCTCTCGCCGCGCCGTTGCCGCCAGACTTTCAGGTGAATGGTCTTCGACTCGTTCATGGGCCACCTCCTTACTTGTAGCTGCGGGTTTTGAGTTCCACGTTCTCGAACACGAGGTCCTCCTTGTGCATGACCGGCTCGCGCCCTTCGCCGGCGTACTCCCAGGCGCTGACGAACGCAAAGTTCTCGTCGTCGCGTTTCGCCTCGCCTTCGGGAGTCTGATGCTCCTCGCGTAAATGGCCGCCGCAGGACTCTTCGCGCATCAGGGCGTCGCGGGCCATCAGCTCGCCGAGTTCCAGGAAATCGGCGACGCGCCCCGCCATTTCCAGGTGTTTGTTGAGGTCGTCGCTCTGGCCGGGCACCTTCAGGTTCTGCCAGAAAGCCTCGCGTAAGGCGCCGATCTCCTTGATCGCCGCCCGCAGATTCTCGCCGCTGCGGGACATGCCGACCTTGTCCCACATGATGCGCCCGAGATCCCACCAGTACTCGCGCACCGTGCGGTTGCCCTGGATCTTCAGCAGGCGCTCGTAGCGATGCTTGACCTCGTCTTCGACCGCGGCGAACGCCTCGGTCTCGGTCTTGTTGTCCTGCTTGCTCGCATTGGCGAGGAAACTCGCGACCACGCGCGGCACGATGAAGTAGCCGTCCGCCAGGCCCTGCATCAAGGCGCTGGCGCCGAGTCGATTGGCCCCGTGGTCGGAAAAGTTGGCCTCGCCGGCCACGAACAGGCCGGGGATCGTGGACATCAGGTTGTAGTCGACCCACAGTCCGCCCATGGTGTAGTGCGGGGCCGGGAAGATGCGCATGGGCGTGTGGTAGGGGTCGTCGGCGGTGATCTCCTCGTACATGGCGAAGAGGTTGCCGTACCGATCGGCCACCACGTCTCGCCCCAGCCGGCCGATCGCTTCGGCGAAGTCGAGGTAGACCGCCAGGCCGGTGTTGCCAACTCCCTTGCCGGCGTCGCACTCGGTCTTGGCGGCCCGCGCGGCGATGTCGCGAGGCACCATGTTGCCGAACGCGGGGTAGCGGCGCTCCAGGAAGTAGTCGCGCTCGTGCTCAGGGATGTCGTTGGCCTTGCGCTTGTCGCCGGGCCGCAGCGGCACCCAGACGCGGCCGTCGTTGCGCAGCGACTCGCTCATGAGCGTGAGTTTGGATTGGAATTCACCCGCCTGCGGAATGGCGGTCGGGTGGATCTGCGTGAAGCACGGGTTGGCGAAGTACGCCCCGCGCCGATGGCTGCGCCAGATTGCCGTCGAGTTGCAGTTGACCGCGCAGGTCGACAGGAAGAAGACCGGCGCGTAGCCGCCCGTCGCCAGCACGATCGCATCGGCCGCGAACCGCTTGATCTGCCCGGTCACCAGGTCGCGGCAGACAATGCCCTTGGCGCGGTCCTTGTCCACCACCAGGTCGAGCATCTCGTAGCGCGTGAGCAGCTTGACCTGGCCGGTCTTGACCTGCCGCGACAGCGCCGAGTAGACGCCCAACAGAAGCTGCTGGCCGGTCTGGCCGCGCGCGTAGAACGTGCGGCTGACCTGGACGCCGCCGAAGGTGCGATTGGCGAGCGTGCCGCCGTACTCGCGGGCGAACGGCACGCCCATCGCCACGCACTGGTCGATGATTTCGGTCGAGAGCTGCGCCAGCCGGTAGACATTGGCCTCACGGGATCGGTAGTCGCCGCCCTTGATCGTGTCGTAGAAGAGGCGCTGAATGCTGTCGCCGTCGTTCTGGTAGTTCTTGGCGGCATTGATGCCGCCCTGCGCGGCCACGCTGTGGGCGCGGCGGGCCGAGTCCTGGATGCAGAAGTTCAGAACGTTGAAGCCCATCTCGCCAAGCGTCGCGGCCGCGGCGCCGCCCGCCAGGCCGGTGCCGACCACGATGACCGTGAACTTGCGCCGGTTGGCGGGGGCCACCAGGCCGCATTCCATTTCATGGCGGTTCCACTTCTCGGCCAGCGGTCCGCCGGGGATGCGGGCGTCGAGGACCTTGGTCGTGTCCATGCTAGTGACCTCCCGTGGCGGCGAAGAAGTAGATGTAGGGCGGCAGGGCGAAGAATCCGGCGCCCAGCACGACGGCCGCCGCGATCGACAGGCGCGTCAGGCACGTGATGTGGCGATCGCTGTTCCAGCCCAGCGACTGGAAGGCGCTCCAGACGCCGTGCCAGAGGTGCGTGCCCAGCACGACCATCGCCGCCATGTAACCCAGGGTGATCCACGGCGATTTGAAGGCCGTGACGACCACGGTGTAGAAATCCTTCATCTCGGTGCCGTGGTAAGTGACCGTGGGATGGTTCGCGTACTTGAACATCGCCACGTGGATCACGACGAAAGCGAGGATGAGCGGACCCGTGACGATCATGCTGATCGAGGCGAGCGTCTTGCGGCTCTTGCCGCCGGCGTTCTTGACCAGTGCGTAGCGCTGCGGACGAGCGCGGCGCTTGTCCAGCCAGGACGCGGTGATGGCGAAGATCGCGTGCACCAGGAAGACGGCGACCAGCCCCACCTCGAAGGCGATGATCAGCCAGCCGTGGAGCAGGGTCTCCAGGAAGTGCGCGTATTCGTTGAAGGCCTTGCCGTGGTCGGGAATGAACAGCGTCAAGTTCCCGATCAGGTGCACGATCACGAACCCGAACAGCATCAGGCCCGTGACCGCGACGAGGACCTTCTTGCCGACACTCGAGCCTGCGAAGGTCGCGAACGAGGTCATGGACACCTTCCTTCCGTCTGGTGGTCGGATTGGTCGCCCGGGGGCAACAGACCGCGCTACCCTAGCATGCCCGCGGGACGGTGCCAACGGTCCGTTGAACGCGGGCGGCGGCGAAGACGAGACCGCTCTGACCTGCTTTACAGGCGGGTCGCCGCCGGCCATCTTTGTCGCCGACCCGGCGCGAGCACTGCGTCGACGGCAGCCGGGCGCGCCCGCAGCAACCCGGCCCGCCGGGATTCGCTAGCAGGAAGGACCAGGCACCATGGCACAGAACCGCCCTGTCGTCGCCCATCGCATGCAGTTTCTCAAGGCTTCGGAGATCCGGGAACTGCTCAAGCTGACGAATCGGCCGGGGGTCATCTCGTTCGCCGGCGGCCTGCCGGCCGCGGAGATGTTCCCGGCGGCCGAGATGATCGAGATCACCCGCCGCGTGCTCGAAACCGAGGGCTGTCGCGCCTTGCAATATTCGACGACCGAGGGCGACCCCGACCTGCGGCGCCACATCGCCGCGCGCATGAACGCCAAGCAGGGCACGCAGGTGGCCGCCGACGACATCCTGATCACCAGCGGCTCGCAGCAGGGGCTGGAGTTTACCGGCAAGGTCTTCCTCGACGCGGGCGACGTCGTGCTCTGCGAGAGCCCGACCTATATCGGGGCGATCAACGCCTGGCTGTCCTATGAACCCCGCTTCGTCGCCATTGCGACCGACGACGAGGGCATGCTGCCGGACGCCCTGGAGCAGGCGCTCGCCACCCAGCCGCGCGTCAAGCTGATCTACGCGATCCCCGATTTCCAGAATCCCAGCGGCCGCACGTGGTCGCTCGCGCGGCGCCGGGCGATGCTCGATCTCGCCGTCCGCTACAACGTGCCGGTGATCGAGGACAGTCCGTACGCCGAGCTGCGCTTCGAAGGCGAGCCGCTGCCGGCCTTGAAAGCGTTAGACCGCGCCGACCTCGTGGTCTTTCTGGGCACGTTCTCGAAGACGTTCTGCCCGGGCTTGCGGTGCGCCTGGCTGGCCGCGCCTAACGATCTCCTACGCCGGTACATCATGGTCAAGCAGGGCGCCGACCTGCACACGGGCACCCTCGTGCAGCGCCAGGTAGCGACGTACCTCGACGTCCATGGGCTCGACGCAAACATCGCCCGCGTGATCGAGGTCTATCGCGAACGACGCGATCGGATGATCGAAGTCCTGGCGACCGAGTTGCCGGCCGGCGTGACCTTCACCCGACCGCACGGCGGACTGTTCCTGTGGGTCACGTTCCCGCCGCAGGTCAACGGGCGCGATCTTTTGGCGCGTTGTCTCGAAGACGATGTGGCGTTCGTGCCGGGCGGAGCCTTCTTCCCAGATCCCGGCCACGAGCACCACGCGCGATTGAACTTCAGCTTCATGCCGCCGGACCGCATCGAGGTAGGAGCCCGACGCTTCGCCAAGGCAGTCCGGGCGTTTCTCGGTTGATCCGGGCTCCGGGCGCTAGCCCATGCCCAGCTCGGTCAGCAACGCGCGGTAGAAGCGCAGACCGATCGGCAGCAGGGCGTCCGGGAAGTCGTAGTCCGGCGCGTGCAGTACCGGCTGCTCGGAGCCGGCGCCCACGCCGATCAGGGCGCCGGGAATCGCGCGGGTGAGACGGCCGAGGTCCTCCGACCAGCGGAATGGACTCTCCGACGGGTGGGCGGTCGGCAGGGCGGCCGCTTGGGCGGCGCGGCGGGCGATCTCGACCGCTCCCGGGTCGTTCTGGGTGACCGAGAACTCCTCGACCCATGCGAGTTCGCACGCAAGGCCGTCGCGATCGGCCTCGGCGACGGCAAGCGCCGCCGCGCGCCGCCGCAGCTCGGCCAGCACTGCTTCGTTGTCGGAGCGGAGGGTGGCCATGACCTCGGCCTCCCCGGGCGCGGTGCCAAACGCGACCGTCCCCAGACTGGCGTGCACCACCGTTACCAACGCGAGATGGCCTTGCGCCTCGAGGTCGATGGGCAAGGTCACCAGTCCGGGCACGAGCCGGCTCATGGCCATGGCGGGACTGAGGCCCTGTTCGGGATAGGCGGCGTGCGCCGTGCGACCTTGCAAGCGGATCACCAGGCCGACGCTGCCAGCAGTGATCGCGCCCGCGCGCAGCAGAATCTCCCCGAGCGGATATCCGGGCATGTTGTGCAACGCGAAGATGCGATCGACTTGCAGTTGCTGCCAGCGTTGGTCGGCCAGGACGGCGCTGGCGCCCTTGCCGGTTTCTTCCGCCGCCTGAAAAAGCAAGACGAGGCGGCCGCGTACGAGCGGTGAGTCCCGCAGCGAGCGGGCCAGGCCGCAGAGCATGGCCATGTGACCGTCATGGCCGCACAGGTGGGCGACGCCGGTGCGGCGGGACGCGTAAGGCAGCGGGTTGTGTTCCTGGATGGGCAACGCGTCGAGCTCGGCGCGCAGCGCGAGGGTGGGGCCGCCGGCCGCGTCCGGGGCGGCGAACACGGCGGCCAGGCCATGGCCCCCGAGGCGCTCGATTATTCGTTGCGGCTGGCAGCGCAGCAAGAATTCCCGCAGGCAGGCGGCCGTCCCGGCTTCCTTACCGCTGAGCTCCGGGTGGGCGTGCAGTTCCCGGCGCAGCTTGATCAAGACGTCGGCATCACCTGAGGGCGCCGCGGCGGGGCGAGGGTCGCTGGAGCTCATGGTCCAGAGGATATCCCAAAAGTGTCCCGCCGTAGAGAGAAAAGATCAGTGGGTCGCCGGAGATTCGAGGGGACAGGCCGGCTGCCTCGCGCGAAGGCGCCGCCAACCGCGAGCCAGCGCCCAGCCCAGCCGGGTGAAGGCCCAGTACAGAGCCGGCATGGCCATCAGGATCAGCACCGTCGAGCTGGCGAGGCCGCCGATCGAGGCCAGGGCGAGGTTTTCCCAGATATCCTTGCCCGTGGTGGCCTTCTCGGTCTGGTAGAGCAGCGGCAATAGACCGGCGATGGTGGTGCCGCTGGCGAGCAGGATCGAACGCATCTGGATGCGCGTGCCCTCGACGATCGCCCGCTTGAGGATCGCATAGCGCTCGGCGGCGTCGAGTCGCCAAAGGTCGAAGCCGCCGAGGCGCCGTTTGTCGGGTACCGGTCCGCCCACAAAACCCCGGTCGGCGACCAGTTCCCGCACCATCAAGCGGTAGCGGTTGACCAGCAGGATGGCATTGTTGACCACGATGCCGAACATGAGCACGAGGCCGATTTGCGCCGAGCTGTCGAAGGTGCTGCCCTCGGCCCAGAAAATGCCGACCACGCCGACCAGGGCCATCGGCACGGCCAACATGAGCAGCAGGGGCAGGGCGAGGCTTTCGGTCAGCGCGGCCATGGTCATGAAGATGAACAGTGCGGTCAGCAGCAGGGTGCGCCCCAGTTCGGCCTGCTCCTCGGGGGTGATCTGCTGCCCGGAGAGATCCTCGGCCGTGAATCCGTACGGCAGTTCGACACTCGCGAGCAACTCGGCGATGAACGCCTGTCGCATGCGGTCGGTCCCGATGTACTCCCAATTGATGCGCTGGGAGTAGCGCTGGTCCTCGCGCGTGATCGTCGACAGCTCCGGCCGGGTTTCCAACTGCACCAGTTCACCCAGACTGATTTTTTGGCCGCTGCTCGCCGTCAGCGTCTTCGCCAGGACCGCGTCGTACTGGATCGCGCTGGCCTCGGCGAACCCGAGCTGGATCTGCCGGTCACGCCCCTCGACGATCATACGCCAGGGCGTGTCAACGCCGAGCAGACGCCGCAAGTGGCCCAGCGCTTCCAGCATGGAAATCTGATGGCGCGCGAGCGCGTCGCGGTCGATCAGGATCACGGTTTCGTCCACACCGGGGCGTTCGAAGCTGGCGCCGCTGGTCAAGCGCACATTGCGCGCGCGCCGGTTGCGCTCGAGGCGGGCCACCAGACCGTCGGACAGGCGCTTGAGCTCCTTGCTGTTGTACCCGGTGAGCATGATCGTGGAATTGCTGGGCGTGCCGCCGAAGCCGCCCTTGAAATACGGGTCGCCGAAGCCGCCGATGTAGATGAACATGCCGCCCATCTCCTCGGCGAGCAGGATCAGGCGGTTGCGGAACAGCTCGGGGTAGGCCGAGTAGCGGACCTCGTCGGTTTCGAACTCCACGCGCATGAAGGAGTTGTTGGCCCAGGCTTGCACGCTCATCTTGACGTCGCCGGGTAGGGGCAGCAGCTCCGCCTCGAAGAGCTTCATGGTTTCCGAGGCCAGGGTCACGTCGGTGCCCACCGGGCGGGAAAGGTAGACGATCAGCTCTTCCTGGTTCCCGGGCTGCCACCAGCCGCCCTTGGTGACCTTGTGGTTGTACGACCACCAGGCGCCATAGAAGAGCGCCAGGGTCACGAGCACGGGGTAGAACCAGAACCGCGTGTGCAGCCAGGTGATGCGCTCGACGTAGCTGACGAACCCGCCGACCAGGATCACCAGGCCGGCGCTGCCGGCCAGCCACGGCCAGAGATCCTGCAGCATCCGCTTGTCCCGCAATACCAGGATCGCCAGGGCCCCCACGGCGGCGGCGGCCAGGACGATCGCGCTCCAGCGCCAGAGCAAGCGCCAGCCCTGGGGACCCGGCGCCGCGGGCTCGCTCCGGCGGGCTTCCTTCTCCGTGCTCGTGCGCAGGGCGACGGGCATCCAGGCGAACGCCACGAAGATCGAGGCGAGCATGGCGAAGGCCACGCTCACCGCCAGCGGCACATAGGTCAGGGCCAGCCGGCCGGTCATGTAGACGAAGCTCAAGAAGGCGACCACCGTGGTCAGCGTGGTGCAAATGATCGGGAAGCTGACCTCGCGCGTGCCGCGCACCAGGGCGTCGCGCGCGGGTTCGCGCCGGCGCTCGTTCACGTGCCGGTGCACCGAGTCGAGCACCAGGATGCTGTTGTCGAGCAGCATGCCGAAACAGATCGTCAGGCCGCTGATGGTGATGAAGTTGACCGAGATGCCGAAGAAGTAGAACAGGCTCAGGCAGATCACCAGCGCGAACACGATGCTGCTGATCACGATCCCCACCAGCCGCACGCGTTTCAGCGCGAGCGCTAGCAGCACGAACAGCAGCCCCAGGATCACGAGCGAGCGCCAGACCAGTTCCATGAGCTTGTCGCGCAGTTTCTCGCCCTCGTCCTGGTCCACTTCCATGACGACCGGAAACGGCATGTCCGCCTGGATCGCCGGGATCGCCGCGCGCAGGCGGTTGCTCACGGCGACCGAGTTCTCGCCGCTGCGCTTGGTGATGCGCAGGGTGATCACGTTCTGGCCATTGGTGCGCCGGTAGTAATTGACGTCCTCGAAGCCGCGCTCGATCTGCGCCACGTGCTTGAGCAGGACCGACTGGCCGCCCCGCGTCACCAGCACCGTGTCCTCGAGCAGCTCGACGGTGATCGAGTCCTTCACGGTGACGGTGAAGTTCTGGCCGTGCCGGCGCACGGCGCCCGCCGGCACGATGTCGTCGCGCGCGTCCAGACGGTTGTAGATCGCGTCGGCGGTCAGGCCGTAGCGCTCCATGGCCTCGAGGTCGAGGTTGACCCGCAACAGCGGCAGCGCGCCGCCCTGCAACTGGGCGTCGGCCACGCCGGCCAGGGCCAGAAACCGCGGCCGCAGCCAGTTCTCCGCCTGGTCGCGCAGCTCGTTGGCCGAGAGCGGCGAGATCAGATGGACCGTGAAGAAGTCCCGGGCCTGCATCTCTTCCGGCACTTCGGGCACCACGAGCGGCTGACTGGCCTGTGGCGGCAGATTGCGCCGCACGTTGCCGAGGTGTTCGTTCAGCTCGAGGCGCGCGAACTTGATGTCGATGTCGCGCTGATAGCTGATCTCGACCATGGACTGGCCGTGGCGGCTGGCCGAGGAGATCGATTCGATGCCGCGGCACCGCGCCGCCGCTTCCTCGACCGGCAGCGTGATCGAGCGCTGGATCGCTGCAGGACTGGCGCCGAGCCACCGCGTGTGCACGGTGAGCTTGGGCAGCTCGGTCTCGGGCATGGCTTCGATATTGAGGCGCGGCAACGCGTAGAGGCCGCAGACCATCAGGGCCGCGAACAGCATCCAGGTGGCGACGGGGTGGTCGACGAAGAAGCGGATCATCGGAGGCCCGCCGGACTGGGCGGCGGCGTCTGCGCCGGCCGCCGCCGCTCCCGCCACCCGTGCACCAGCTCGTAGATGCTGGGCGTCAAGTAGAGCGTCAGGAACGTGGCGCAACTCAGGCCGCCGATGATCGTGATCGCCAGCGGCCGCTGGATCTGCTCGCCCGTGCCCAGGCCGATCGCCATCGGCACCATCGCAAACACCGTGGTGATCGTGGTCATGAGGATAGGGCGGAAGCGCAGCTGGCCGGCGGCGAGCACCGCCGCGCGCACGGACAGCCCTTCCTCGTCGCGCATACGCCGGATGGTGGCCACCTTGACGATGGCGTCGTTGACCGCGATGCCGAGCAAGGCGATCAGGCCGATCAGGGAAATGATGTTCAACGTCTGACCCGTTACCAGCAGCGTGATCGTCGCGCCCATCACGCCGATCGGCAGCACGGCGGCGATGATCAACGGGTCGATGAAGCTCTCGAACTGCGCGGCCAGGATCATGTAGACCAGGAGCGCTGACAAGAGCAGCGCCCAGCCGAGGTCGCGGAAGCTGCGGCCGATCTCCTCCTGCTCGCCGCCGGTGATGAAGACCAGGCCGGCCGGCCGCGCGACGTCGGCCAGGATCGTCTCGACGTCGCGCCAGACCTCGTCGACACCCCGGCCCTGCACGTCGCCTGCGATCGTGATCTGCCGCCGCTGGTTGAGCCGCACGACCTCGCGCACCGGCCGTTCGACCTCCTGGCTCACAAACGTGCCCAGGGTGGCGGTCTTGCCGCCGGGCAGGTTGATCGGCGAGGCGAGAACCAGCTCGAGGTCGTGCCGCTGGTCGCGCGGCAGGCGCACGGCGATGTCGATGCGACGATCGATCTCGTTGTACTGCGTGGCGACCGTGCCCTGAATGCGGCTGCGCAGCTCGCTGGCGACCACGTCGGGTTCGATGCCGTAGCGCAGGGCGGTCTCGCGCGCGAGGCTCAGGCGCAGCGTGGGGTTGCCCAGGACGCGGTCCATGTCCAGATCGCTCAGGCCGGGCACCGCAGCCAGCTTGACCAGGAGCAGCTCGGCCACTTGGCGCGCGCTCTCGGGATCCTCCGCAACGATGCCGAGCGTGAACGGCGCCTCGCCGCTGGCGAGGACCTCGCCGAGGCCCAGTCCTTCGTCGTGGAAGGTCCAGACGCTGTCGGCCAGGCGCTCCAGGCGCTTCTGCAGCACGGCCTTGACCTCCTGCATGTCGTGCTGGCCGTGCCGCGACGGATGCAGGATGACGCGAATCCGCGCCACGTTGGGCGCGGTATAATCCTTCAGGCTCGCCAGCGTCTTCTCGGTCTGACCGACTTGCGTGTAGACCTTGTCCACGTGGGGCTGTGCCGCTAAAAAAGCCGCCAGCGAGCCGGCGATCTCGCCCGTGCCCTCGACCGGCGTGCCGGGCGGTAGTTCGAGGTGGAGCGAGAAGTCGCCCTGATTGCGTTCCGGCAGGAAGGTGCGCCGCAGGTCGGCGCTCAGCCAGGCGGTCAGGCCCAGGGCCACGAGCACCGCGCACAGGAAGCGGACCTTGTGGTCGAGCACCCAGGGCAGCCGCCGGTGATAGGCGGCCTGGATGCGGTTCAAGACGGCCAGCCCCGGGCGAAAGATCAGAGCCGGCCGTTCGGCGGGGCGCAGCAGATGCGCCGAGAGCATGGGTTGCAGCAGGAGCGCCGCCAGGATCGAGACCAGGAGCGCGAAGGTGACGGTCAAGGCCTGGTCGCGAAAGAATTCGCCCGCGATGCCGGGCACGTAGATCACCGGGAAGAACACCGCGACCGTGGTCAACGTGGCCGCGATCACGGGCGAGGCCACTTCCTTGGCCGCGCCGGCGCATGTCTCGGCGACGATCGCCGCGTCGCGGCGTCCGCGCAGCTTCTGCAGATGCCGGTTGATGTTCTCCAGGACGACGATCGAGTTGTCGACCAGCATGCCGGCCGCCAGCGACAGGCCGCCCAGCGACATCAGATTCAGGTTGACCTTGCCGAAGTCGAGCAGGGCGAACGTGGTCATGATCGAGATCGGGATCGCCAGGCCGACGACCAGCGGACTGCGCCAGTCGGCGAGGAAGAAAAACAGCACCACGAACGCCAGCACGGCGCCGAAGATGAGCGAGTCCTGCAGGCTCGCGACCGATTCGGAGACGTAGTCGGCGTCGCGGTACACGAAGGTGGCGGTGAAGTCGGGATACTGATCGCGCAGCACACGCAGGACCGTGTCGACCTCCCGCGTGGTCGTGATGGTGTTCTTGCCGACCTCCTTGAAGAGGTGCAGCGCCACCACCTCGCGGCCGCCCAAGTAGGTCAGCCCCTCGGGTTCCTTGACCGCGTCGATGACCGCGGCGACGTCCGCGATGGTGAGCATGCGGCCGGCAGCGGGGATCTCGGTGCGGCGGATCTCGTCGAGGTCCTCGAACTCGCCGAGGATGCGCAGCGGCAGGAACAGCGGTCCCTTGCGGATGCGGCCGCCGGGGAAGTTCACGTTGGCGATCCGGAGCGCCGTCGCCAGGTCGGCGACGGTCAGGCCGTACAGGCGCAGCCGCTCGAAGTCGGGTTCGACCAGAATCTCGCGCTCGGCGCCGCCGATCACCTCGGCCTGGCTGACGCCGTTTATCTGCTCGAGCGCCGGCTTGACGACCTCGCGGGCGAAGTCGGTCATCTCGCGCAGCGGCGCCTCGCCCTCGAGCACGAGGATGGCGATCGGCCGCGCCGTGGGATCCCAGCGCAGGATCAGCGGTCGATCGGCCGCCTCGGGAAAATCCTGGCGGTAGGCGACCTGGTCGACGGCTTCGCGCAGGTGCAGGTTGGCGAAGTCCATGTCGGTGCCCCAGTCGTACTGCACCGTGATCGTGGAGACGCCCTCGCGCGTGCGCGAGACCACGCGCCGCACGCCCTGCTGGCCCGCGACGACCTCCTCGAGCGGCTGCGTCACCAGGCGCACCAGGTCGCCGGCCGGCGTGTCGGCGTAGCTGGTGATCACCGTCAGGTTGGGGTAGTTGATCGCGGGCAGCAGGTCGAGCGCCAGCCGGTTCTTGCCCTGCCAGCCGAGGATGACGAGGCCCGTGAAGATCATCAAGATCGCGACCGGCCGCCGGACTGCCTGCAGGATCATCGGCCGCCGCCCCCGCCGGTGCGGGCGAAGGCCCAGCGATCGTCGGGCGTCGCCCGCCCGCGCAGTTCGATCATCGACTCGTGGGCGAGCGTCAGATGATCGCTGACGATCACTTCATCGCCGACGTCGAGCGTGCCGCCCGAGTGCACCTGGACGATCTCCACCCAGTGGTCGTTCTGCAGGCCGGTGGTCACGTAGAGCCACTGCGCCCGGCCGTCCTGATGCTTGAAGACGAGGGGGCGGTCGTCGCGCACCAGGATGGCGGCCTTGGGCACCATGAGCCGCTGCGGGTGCACGAAGCCGGCGATCTCCGCGCGGCAGAACATACCCGGCCGGAAACGGCCGCTCGCGTTCTCGAAGCGGACCAGGATCTCGCAGGTGCGGCTCGCCGGATCCAGGTTGGCGGCGATTACGTCGACGCGGCCCAGGATCGTGTCGCGCAAGGCCGGCACCGCCACGCGCGCCGGCCGGCCCGGCGCGAGGTCGGCCAGGTTGGCCTCGAGCACGTTGACCGCCGCCTCGAGATGCTCGTTGTCATAGAGGAAGCAGATGGTCTGGCCGGCCTGGATATTCGCGCCCTCGACGGCCTGCGTGCCCTGAACGACCCCGTTGAACGGCGCGCGGATTTCCGTATACTCGAGGTTCAGGCGGGCGCGCTCTTCGGCCAGGCGCGCGTCCGCCAGGCCGGTGCGCTGCTGGAAGACCTCTTGCCGGAAGGCGCCGGCGGCGAGCGCGGTCATCTCCAGTTCCAGGAGGCGGGTGCGGAACTCGGCGGGGCTGAGACGGCCGCGGTCGCGCTGCCGCTCGAGCTCGCGGCGTTGCTGCTCGAACTCGCGCAGCGCCTCGAGATCGACCTCGTAGGTGTCCTGCTCGGCGGCTACCTGGCTGAGCGCGCGGAGTTGGTCGTAGCGGCTCTTCTCGAGTTCGAGGCGGTGCTCGCGGCCGTCCAGGCGAGCCAGGAGCTGGCCCTGGCGCACCTGATCACCGTCGCGCACGAGGACCTCGACGAGCTGACCGCCGATCTTGGCCTTGATCTCGAGCAGCCGCAGCGTGCGCAGCTCGCCGTCGGCGAAGACGCTCTGCACCAGGTCGCCGCGGATCACCGGGCCGCCCATGACCCGGATCGCCCGTTCCTGCCGCTCCGCGGCTTCGCCTTCAGCGGCGGCCGCGGTTGCGGTGGTGTCGGCCGCCGTGCTGTCGGCGGCGGCTGTGTCGCCGCCGCTCTTGCCGAGGCAGGCCGCGAGCAAGACCAACGGGCTGAGCAACAAGAACAACGGCAGGGTTCCGTACAGCAGGCGGAACCGGGTCGGGCGCGCGGAGCGGTTCGCGGTCATCGGGCACCTCGAGGTGCTGGCAAGCGGTTCGGTTGATCGGATCCCCCGCGCGGGTCCCGGACGCGGGCCCGCGCAGGGGAAGAACGTAGCATACCCGGGCGCCGCCGTCACCGGACAACGTTAGCGGGCGGCCTCATAGCAAATGATCTCCAGCGCCACGGCCTCTTGATCCGCGGCCTGGACCCCCTGCTGGCTGAGCCAGGCGTCGAGCCCCCCGGCGACCACGACGACCCGACCGTCCGACAGGAAATTCAGCCCGTCGCGTTGGGCGTTGCCCGGCATCTGGAGCGCAACCTGATGAGTGAACCGGCCGGCGGCGTCGAACGCGTCGAGGACGGCGAACACGCCGGGCTCGGTCTTGTTGTATGGCGTCATCACCCAGACTTCGCCGTCCGGGCGGAGCACCAGACCATTGATCGCCGCTTCGGTTTCTTCGATGGTCAAACCCTGTAGCGGGATGCCGCCGTAGTTCGCGGCGATCGCCTCGAGAACCTTGGTGGCGATGGTGCGTTCCGCCGCCGTCCGCTTGGGCAGCGTGACCGGCCGGGTGAACTCGCGCAGCACTGTGCCGTCGCTGTCCTGCACCCGCACCAAGTAGCGGTTGCGTTCCGGCGCCGTCGCCACGCGGCCCTGCGCGTCGACATCCAGGCGCCCCATCCAGACGAAGTCCATCGCGCCCTCGTCGAGCCGGAACTCCGCGAAGTTCACCGTGTACGGTTTTTCCAGATAGACTTGTTTCTCGCGCGCATCCATATCGCAAAGCGACAGGAAGAACGTCTGCTGCATTTGCGGCGTGGCGCCCTGGTTCATGCGGATGCCCGCCAGCACCATACCGCCGGGAGCGCTGCGGCCCGCGACCATCACGCTGAAGCTGGCCGGCGTGCCGAGCGGCTGGTACTGGGCCTGGCCGGCCGGCGTGCCGTCGGGCTGAAGATAGACCAGACGGCCGGGAAAGCTCTGCGCCAGGCAGAGGCGGCCGTCGGGCAGGAAGAAGCACGCAGCCGGGTTGCGCGCCTCGCCCGGCCCTTCACCCTCGCGGCTGAGGCTGCGCAGCCAACGGCCCTGGGCATCGTAGACCTGCACCTGGGCGAGCTGGCTGTCCAGCACGAGCACCTCGCCGTCCGGCCCGGCGAGCACGCCGCCGACGTTGCCGAAGAAGACATCGTCGCTTTCGCCGCCGGCACGCCAGAGTTCCCGCAAAACCAGAGTCCGGCGGCCCTGGGGCGGGTCGAGAGGATTGTCGACGACAGCGGCGGCGGCCGTGCCGGCGGCCGCCAGCACGGCCGGCGCGAGCGCCGCCAGTGCGGCCAGCGCCGCGGCGGCCAGGCGAATCGGGCGAGTGTTCATTGATCACGACTCCTAGGTCTAGAGGATCTTGTAACAGACGATCTGCATGGATTCGGCGTCATCGTCCTCGGCGGTCGCGCCCATCACGGAAAGGACGCTGTCCCAGAAGCCCGTGATCATGATCGCAAAGCCGTGCTCGGTGACCAGCATCAGGTCGGTGCCGGGTTTGCCGGGCACCTTGGCCTGGACCTGCTTGACGAAGACGCCGTCGCGGTCGAAGACGTCCCAGACGGTGAACACGCCGGCCGGCGGTTCGTACATGCCGCGGCTGGTGGTGACCCAGCACGTGCCGTCGGGCTGGCACTGGATGCCCCAGATGTCCTGCTCGACCTTGGCGACGTCGACGTTCGTGCCCGGTGGTAACTGCCGCAGCTGCGCGTTGACCATGCTGTCGAAGCGGGCCTGGATCTTGGCGCTGCGCGGCCAGGTCTCGTAAGCGCGGCCGAAGACCCGTTCCAGCTTGCCGTCGGGACTGTACACGCTGATCTCGTAGTCCTCGCGCGGAATGCCGAGGAAGACGCGGCCCTCGCGGTCGACCGCCATCCGCCACCAGACGTAGTCGTTGTCGGTCTCTTTCATCGTGAAGCTGCTGCTGAAATCCCAGCGCACGTTCTTGGTGTGGTACTCGTGCCCGACCGCGCCGTCGCTGCGGTAGCTGCGGACGAAGTGGTTGCGGTTCATCGTCGCCTCGGCCTGGTTGAACGCAATGTCGATGCCCGCGGCCACCAGATTGTCGCCGCCGGTCTGGGCGCCGATCAGCGCGCAGAAACCGCCGGCGGCGGGGTCGCCTCCCAATTTGATGTCGCCGGCCGGTGTGCCGTCCAGGTTGATCCCGACGAACTTGCCCGGGAAGGTCTGCGCCACCCCGATCGCGTCGCCGCCGGGCAGGAAGGTGATCCGCTGGGCGTTTTCAAACTCGCCAGGTCCTTGCCCGCGGCGGCCGAGGGTGCGCAGCAGGCGGCCGTCCGGTGCGAAGACAAGGATCTCGGTCTGTTGCGCGTCCAGCACGTAGAGGTTGCCGTCCTTGTCGGTCAGCACGCTCGAGGCCAGGCCGAGGATGACCTCGTCGTCGTCCTCGCCGCCGCGGCGCCAGAGTTCCTCGAGCCGCAGTTCCTCGACGCCGTCGCGCGGCGCGGCAGGGTTGGTCACGTGCGGGACGCCGTCCTTGAGCACGGGCTCGGCGGCCGCCAGCGGCGCGGCGGCCAGGAGCAGGCCGCTGGCGATCAAGATCGGCAGCCATAGCGAGAATGCGCCGCCGCGGGGGCGAAGCAGGCGGCGGGCGAGCGCGCAGTCACGAGAGGTCATGGTTTCGACTCCTGGTTCGGGTTTCGGTTGCAGTGCGCGCTGGATACCCGCTGCGTCCTCGGGCTATTCACGAACTCCCGGCTGTGCCTGCGTCCCGCTGCAACGGCGGTTTGCCAGTTCTGTCCACAGTCGGGAAAGTACGGTTGTTCAGGGATCTTGTTGCAAGGTCCAGAGCAGGGCGCGGGTCCAGGCCTGGGACAGGTTCATACCGCCCTCGACGGCGCGCGCCGGCTGCAGGCGCAGGCCGGCCGCGCGCAGGGCGCGGCGCAGAGCCGCCGCTTGATCGCCGGCCTGCTGCTCGTCGGGAAACCAGATCCAGCTTGCCGGCAGCGAGGGATCCAGGTTTGCGACGCGAGCCCGCAGCGCGTCGGCGTCGTCGGCCGGGTACGGCACGAAGTTCATTCCCGTGACCATCATGACGCCGGCCAGATCGGCGCGCCGGACCGCTGCAACCTCGAGCACCGTCGCCGCCAGGAGGTCGACGCCGGCCAGATAGACCGGCCCGCAGCCCAGGAAATCGCGCAGCCACACGAGCAACGCTCCGGCCAGTTCGGTCGAGATCTCGCCGTCGGCGAGCTCGCCCAGGTGCGCAATCGCCAGGATGGCACCCGTGCCATGCGGCGCGCTGTGGGCTGTCTGTTCGGCCAAGAAGCGCGGCGCTGCAGCCACGGCCCGCTGCTCGCCGCCTTGTGACCTGACCAAGAGCAGCAACACGCGCCCATCGTCGCCATGTCGCCAGCCAACCGGCAGCGACAGGCTGCAGCCTACCTGTGGTTGTCCGGAGACAGCAGGCATGACTGCGAGATAAGTGCCACCGGCCGGCAGGCTGGTGCCGTGGGCGTCCAGATGGGCCAGTAGATCCTGCAGATCGCCGACCAGCGAGCCCAATTCGTCGACGTCGGCCAGGGGATCGTACCGGGCGAGCAGGTCCTTAACGACGCGGAGCCGGTGCTGCAGAGACGGCTGCTCTCGGGCCGGCGCCGTGGCGACGCGGGCGCTGGTGCGGTCCTCCCAGCCCGGCGGCAGGATGACGAGTTCGGTTTCCCAGGCGACCGCATCGGCGGTGGGCGTTGCCTGATACGTGGCGCCGAGTCGTGCCGGCCCCGGCGCCGCATCGCCGAGCGGCAGCGCACTGCGGAAGACGCGCCGGCCGGCCGGTCCGTCAATCGACCAGGTCGCCTGCTGCCGGATGCGGCCGGTGTGGTCGCGCAGTACGAGCTGAACCTGAGCCGGCTCGTCGCTGGGTGTGACTACGACCAGCGGCGCGAGGTGCACCGTATCGTCGCGCACGACCGAGTCGGCCAGACGACCGTGAATCTGCGGACCCCCGTCGTGCGGCCAGCGCCAAGTGACTGGCACGGCCCGCCGCCAAGGCTGTTGCGGGCGGCCGGTGGCGGGATCGGCGAGCCAGGCCGCCGTTGCCGCAGGCAAATCGCCGCCGCGACGCTGGTACGTCACGTTGAGGCCGAGGGTGTCGTCGATCAGGGGGTGCAGCGAACTGCCGATCGACCAGGGAATGGTGATGTTCCACTGCCATTGCGCAGCGATTGCCGTGGGCCGCACCTTGAGCGCCAGCTCGGGCAGCGGCCGCCAGCCTTGGCGCAGGCTGACGGCGCCGCGCGGGCTCTTGTCGTGCATGCCGAAGGCGAATTCCACGTGGCGCTGACTCTCGTGACCGCCCGTCGTCGCCGGCAGCACGACCGCGAGCACGACGCCGCTGCCGCCCAACCATGGCGGCAGTGGGGTCGGCTCGTGATGGGTGACCAGCAGCTCGACTTCCAGGGCACGCTGATCGGCGCGCAGGCGGACGGTCGCCTCGGGCGGCAGAACGGCGCCGCGCAGGTCCTGCAACGCGATCGGCTCAGACCATTCACCCGTGATCAGGGTCAACGCGCGGGCTTGCGCCGCGCGGGCGAGGTCGGCCGCCCAATCATCGCGCAGTGCCCGATACGCCGGGTCGCGACGGAGGCCGCCCAGATCGTCGTCCTCGTCGGCGAACCGGAAGTCGTCGAAGCCCGCCTCGACGGCCCGGCGCATGGCCTCGATCGCCGCCGCGCGATCGCCGTGCCATTCTTCCAGGCCCGCCAGGTTGTACCAGAGGTTCTGGTTGTCGGCGAACACCGCGGTCGCGGCGCGGGCGGTGAGCAAGGCCTCGGCGTAGCGGTCTGTATCGAGCTCCGCTTGCAGGCGCTGGAGCAACGCGGCGCCGTCGGCGGGTGTTCCTTGCTCCGGTGCGGCCACCGGCTCGCCGGCTTTCGCGACCGTGGCTTCCGCTGCGACCACGGCCGCCGCAGTCAGGACGAGAATGCCCAGGAAGCAGGTCGACCGTACGTGCCCGCTGCGGGTCATGCGGTTCCTCACAGGAAAGAATGGTGATACCGAGTCGGCCGCGATCCTGCTAATCTAATCCGAGGCACGCTACAACCCAAGCCCACACCCGCGGTTCCCTGGCCGCGGATCGCCCGAGGTCGTCCGATGAATACCAGCCTGGTTCCCCGCCTCGTCTTGGTCCTGTCACTGCCGGTTGCAGCCTGGGCCGCCGGACCGGCCGGCCAGCCTCGGCCAGCTCACGGCGAGCCGCTGGCCGACGAGGCCGATCTGATCCTGTACGGCGGGCGGATCCTGACCATGCTCGAGCCGGAACCCGTGCCGGCGCCCACGGCCCTGGCCAGCCGCCAAGGTCGCCTGGTGTGGGTGGGCGACGATGCGGGCGCCCTCGCCCTGCGAGGTCCGCACACCCAGGTGATCGATCTGCAGGGCGCGGTCGCGCTGCCGGGACTGGTCGACGGCCACGCCCACCTCTACGGTCTCGGCAAGGCGTTGAGCGAGATCGACCTGGTGGGGGCCCGTTCCGCCGCCGAGTGCGTCGCGCGCGCCGTGGCCACGGCGGCGTCCGTGCCCGACGCGTGGCTGCTGGGCCGCGGTTGGGACCAGAACCTGTGGCCGGATCGAGCCTGGCCCTCGCGCGAACTCCTCGATGCGGCGCTGCCCGGCCGGGCCGTGCTGTTGCGGCGCGTCGACGGCCACGCCGCCTGGGCGAGCAGCGAGGCGCTGCGCCGGGCCGGGATCACGGCGGCCACGCCGGACCCCGCGGGCGGGTCGATCCTGCGCGACGAGGCCGGCGAACCGACCGGCGTGTTGATCGATCGGGCCAGCGAGTTGGTGCAAGCGGTGATTCCCGAGCCGTCGGCGGCCGCGGTGCGGCGCCGCGTGCTGCTAGCCGTCGAGCATTGCCTGCGCCTGGGGCTGGTGGGGGTGCATGAGGCGGGCACGCCGTGGAGCCGCGTCGAGCTGTATCGCGAACTGGCAGCCGGCGGCGAGTTGGGTCTGCGGCTGGTGTGCTACCTGGACGACGATGCGCAGACCATCGCGGCGGGCCTGGCGCGCGGCCCGTTCGCCACGACCGATCTGATGCTGAACGTGCCGGGCATCAAGCTCTACGCCGACGGCGCGCTGGGTAGCCGCGGCGCGCTACTCTTCGCCGACTACGCCGATGAACCCGGCAACCGCGGGCTTCAGCTCACCGCGACCGAGCAGTTGCGAACGTTGTGCGAGCAGGCTGCGCGCGCCGGGTTCCAGGTGGCCACGCACGCGATCGGCGACGCTGCCAACCGTCTCATGTTGGATGTCTACGCTGCGGTCATGGGCGAGCGCCTCGCCGCGGCACGCTGGCGCATCGAGCACGCGCAGATCCTCGCGCCGGACGACTTGCCGCGTTTCGCGCAGCTCGGCGTGATCGCCTCGATGCAGCCGATCCATTGCACCAGCGACATGGACTGGGCCGTGGACCGCCTCGGTCCGGATCGCGTGCGCGGCGCCTACGCCTGGCGCAGCTTGCTCGCCAGCGGCGCGGTCGTCAGCTTCGGCACGGATTTTCCGGTCGAGCCCGCCAACCCGCTGTTGGGTCTGTACGCCGCCCGCACTCGCATGCACGCCGACGGGACGCCGCCCGGCGGCTGGCAGGCTGACCAGTGCCTGGACGGACGCGCGGCCCTGCGCGCCTACACCCAGGCGCCGGCCTTCGCCGCGTTCCTGAACGAGGAGACGGGCGTGCTGGCGCCCGGCCGGCTGGCGGACGTCACGGTCCTGAGCGGGGACCCCACCCTCGTCTCGCCCCCGCAATTGCTGGACTTGCGGCCTCTTTACACGATCGTGCACGGCGCGGTCCGCTGGCAGGCCGTTGTGTCCGATTGACTCGCGGCGGACCGCCGGCGCATGTTCGCGAGCCCGCCGGACCGCGTAAAAGAAACGTCGCGCAGGACTGGTCGCGCTGCTGTTTCTCCAGTAAGATGAACCCAGTGGGCTAACCGATCGTGTCGACCATGGAAGGAGCTGACCATGGCCGTCATACCCCTGCACATCGTGGACGCCTTCACAGAGCGGCCGTTCGGCGGCAATCCGGCGGCCATCATCCCCAACGCTGCCAGCCTGTCGGACGAGGAGATGGTCAGCATCTCCGAGGAACTAGGCCTGGAGGTGGGGTTCGTGCTGCCGCCCGAGGTGCGCGGCGCGGACGTCCGCCTGCGTTTCTTCATCGACCGGCAGGAAGACACCCTCAGCGGCCATGTGCTGCTGGCCGCGTTTACGAGCTTGGCCGACCGCGGCATCTTCCGGCCGCTGCCGGAAGGGCGCTTGCTGCACGTGGAGACCCTGGCCGGCGTGCTTGCGGTGCGGCTCATCGCCGAGGCGCCGAACCGGGTGCGCGTCAACTGCGAGATGCCGAATCCCCGGTTCGGTGAGCCGATTCCCGTCGACCAGGTAGCCAACGCGCTCGGAGTGCCGTCCGAATTGCTGCGCCTCGCGGGCCACGGCCCGCAACGCGTCTCCTGCGGCTTCGACCAGATCCTGGTGCCGGTCGCCGATCGCACGCTCATCCGCGGCAGCCTGCCGGCGTTGGGTCACGTGCGCGCGCTGCTCGACGAGCGCGGCGCAGCCGGCCTGGTGATGTTCTGCCCGGAAACGCACAATCCGGCCGCCGATTTCCATTGCCGCTTCCTGCATCCGGAAGACCGGCGTTGCGAAGACATCGCCAGCGGCACGTGCCTGGCCGCGGTCGGTGCCTTTGCCGTACGGCATCGTCTCGTGCCGCGCGCAAACGAACAGGTCCGCGTGGTGACCGAACAAGGCCACGCGCTGGGCCGGCCGACGCAGGCCGAGATCCTGGTCAGGCTCGTCAGCGGCGAGATCCAGCGCGTCGAGCTGTCCGGCTGCGGCGCGGTGGTGCTGCGGGGTTCGCTGCAGTTCAATCGGCTGGATCATCCCGTGCTCAGGGGGCGGGAAGCGACGGCGTGAGTGCGGGGCAGGGGGCAAGTAGCGGCCACTTATGTGCTACGGTCTCTCGTGAGTGATCCGCGGGGATTCAGGACACTACGCTAATCCCGCGATCACATCTCGCGTATCCCGCGCGATCATCAGCTCTTCGTTGGTCGGGACCACCATGATTTTGACCCGCGACCGCTCCTTGCTGATCACGGCCTCGTCGTGGCGTACGCCGTTTTCGAAGAGGTCCAACTCGGCCCCGATGATCTCCAGTCCGCGGCAGGCCCATTCGCGGATCAGCGAGGCGTTCTCGCCGACGCCGGCCGTAAAGACGATCGCGTCGACCCGGCCGAGCGCCACGGCATAGGCGCCGATGTACTTGCGGATGTGATAGCAGTAGACTTCCAGCCCCAGCCGGGCGCGCTCGTTGCCGGCGGCGTACTCGCGTTCGACGTCGCGCAGGTCGCTGCTGATGCCGGTGATGCCGTAGATGCCGCTCTCCTTGTTCAGGATGCGGTCGATCTCGTCGAGGCTCACGTCTAGCCGTTTGGACAGATAGCCGACGATCGCCGGGTCGATGTCGCCGCAGCGGGTGCCCATGACCAAGCCCTCGAGCGGCGTGAACCCCATGCTGGTATCGACCGAGCGGCCGTTCTTGATCGCGCAGACCGACGCGCCGTTGCCCAGGTGGCAGGTGATGAGGTTGCATTCGTCGGGCTGGCGCTCCAGTAATTGCGCCGTCCGCAGGGCGACGTAACGGTGGCTGGTGCCGTGGAAACCGTAGCGCCGGATCTTCAAATCGCGGTAGAACGCGTAGGGCAGCGGATAGATATACGCCCAGTCCGGCATGGTCTGATGAAACGCGGTGTCGAAGACGCCGACCATCGGTACTTGCGACAGCACCTGCCGGGCGGCCTTGATGCCCACGATGTTGGGCGGATTGTGCAACGGCGCCAGTGGAATGCACTCCTGCAGCGCGGCGACCACGTCGTCGGTGATCAACACCGAGCCGCCGTATTTCTCGCCGGCATGGACCACGCGGTGGCCGACGGCCACGATCTCGTCGATGCTGCCGATCACGCCGTGCGCGGGCGAGGTGACCGCGGCCAGGAGCAGTTCGATGGCGCGGGCGTGGTCGGCGACGGGCAACTCTTCGCGCAGCGTATCCTGATCCGGCCGTTGATAGGTGTGTTTACCCACCTCCAGGCCTATGCGTTCGACCAGACCCTTGGCCAGGAGCTTCTCATGGTCCATGTCCAGGAGCTGGTATTTCAGCGAGCTGCTGCCGCAGTTGATGACCAGGATGTGCTGCATGGCCGCGGTCCTTTCAGGCCTCGCTCTGCAAGACCGTGATCGCCGCCACGTTGACGATGTCGTCGACGCTGCAGCCGCGGCTCAGGTCGTTGACCGCGCCGGCGAGCCCCTGCATGACCGGTCCGACCGCCTCGGCGCCCGCCAGCCGCTGCACCAGCTTGTAACCGATGTTCGCGGCGTCCAAATCGGGGAAGATCAACACGTTGGCCTTGCCGGCGACCTCGCTGTCCGGCGCCTTCTTGGCGCCGATCGCGGGCACCAGGGCGGCGTCAGCCTGCAGCGGTCCGTCCACCTGCAGCTCGGGGTGCCGCTTCTGCAGAATCGCGAGGGCGGCTTCGACCTTGTCGACGTCCTGGCCCGTGCCGCTTCCCATGGTGCTGTAGCTGAGCATCGCCACGCGCGGCTCGAAGCCGCAGAGCGCGCGGGCGGTGCGCGTGGTGGCCCAGGCGATGTCCGCCAACTGCTCGGCGTTGGGCTGGGGATTGACGGCGCAATCGCCGAAGACGATCTGCCCGTTCTCGCCGTACGGCCACGCCGGATTGACCATCACGAAACAGCTCGAGACGATGCTCGTGCCAGGCGAGGTGCCGATGATCTGGAACGAGGCGCGCAGCACGTCGCCGGTGCTGCTCACGGCGCCCGCGACCATGCCGTCGGCGCGGCGGCGCGCAACCATCATGGCGCCGAAGAACAACGGGTCCCGCAGGGTCTGCGACGCGACCTCGGACGTCATGCCCTTGGCGCGGCGCTTCTCGTGGTAGGCGGCGGCGTAGCTCGCGAACTCCGGATCCTGTGTGTGGTCAAGCAGTTCGATATCGGCCGGGTCCAGGTTCAGTTCACCGAACGCGGCGCGCAGGCGCGAGCGGTCACCCAGCAGCACGACCTTGGCGATGCCTTCGGCGCGCAGGGTGCAGGCGGCGCGCAGCATGCGCTCGTCGGCGGATTCCGGCAGGACGATGGTCTTGCCGAGGGCGGCGGCCTTGCGGCGCAGGTTGCGCACGAAATCCATGACGGGTCCTTTCGCAGCGGACAGCGGTCGGCCGTGACGAATAGAATCGGAGGCAAAATGGTCCGCCGCCGCAGTCAAGTCAAACGACGCCGAAACCCGGCCAGCGGCGGACCTTCACGAATAGTCCGGGTTAATCCGGGTCAAACCTCGCAGGGGAAACTGGTCGTGCCGTCGCCTGCCAGGACGAGCAGGTCCGCCAGCGTGAGACTGCCCCAGAACGCCTGGAGTTTGAGGTCGAGTCGTTTCCAGATCTCGTGGGTGACGCAGCAATCCGTGCGCGAGCAGGAAGCGGGGTCGTCGACGCATTCGACGAGATGCGGGTGTGCGTCGAGCGCCTGGATCACCTCCCAGAGGGTGATCTGCTGCGGCGGGCGCGCCAGATTGTAGCCGCCCTTGACGCCTTTCTGACTCGCCACCAGGCCAGCCCGCCGCAAGGGGCCGACCACCTGCTCGAGGTACTTGCCGCTGATATCCTGTTCCTCGGCGATGGTGGCGATCGAGACCGGGGGACCGCCGTGTCCCTCGGCGATCCGGAGAATGGCGCGTAGGCCGTAGCGAACGCGGGTATTGATTTTCATGCGGCGTTCCCCTTGCCCGGGGGCGGCGGGCAAACCGCTCCCGTTTCGCGAGGTGTTGTCTTTCTGCAATTAAAGGTAAAACGCCCCAACGGTTCAAGGAACTTCGGCGCGGTCCCCGCCACGGCCCGCCGCGGCCGGCTGTCGAGCCGCCGCGCCGGCCGGTATTGGACAAACTCCCTGCCACGGTCTATCCTGTCGGCCCCGACGGGCCCGGAGGACCGCCATGACCCCAGAAGACCGCCGCGAGTTCGTCCGCACGCTGCCGCTCGCCGAGCTGCACCGCCATTTCGACGGCGCCTGCCGGCCGGCCACGCTCTGGGAGTATTCCGAGAAGTACTACCGCGCGGTGCCGGGCCTCGACTTCGACGAATTCCGCCACTACCTGCAGTGGGACGAGGCGAAGGATCGCAATCTGCTGGACTACCTCAGCAAATTCGATCTGCCGCTGCAGTACACGCAGTTCTACGAGAACATCAACCGCATCGCCTACGAGATCGCGGCCGACGCCTACGCCGAGGGGATCCGCCTGCTGGAACTGCGCACGAACCCGCTGATCCACCGGCGCGCCGGGCTCTCGACGCGCCAGGTCGTGCATGCCACCCGCAAAGGCCTGGCCCGTTTCGGCGAGGAGCACCCCGACTTCCGCGCCGGCATCAACATCATCGCCATGCGCAACCACGGCGGGAACATGGCGCGCATCCTGCTACGCGAGGTCATCGGCGAGAAGGCCGCGTTCCACGCCGGTCCCGGAGTGATCGGTTTCGACATCGCGGGCGCCGAGCCGCCGTTTCCGCCCATTCTGTTCGCCAAGGCCTACGAGTTGGCCGACAAGATGGGTCTGGGCAAGACCGTGCACGCCGGCGAGGCCGCCGGTCCGGACCGGATCTGGGAAGCCATCGACAACTTGTCGCCGCACCGCATCGGCCACGGCACCAGCGCCGGCCGCGACCCCGCGTTGCTGCGACGGCTGGCCGCCGACGGGGTCGTGGTCGAATGCTGCCTGACCTCCAACGTCCACACCGGCGCCATCGATCGCTATGCCGATCACCCGCTGGCGAAGTTCCTGGACGCGGGCGTCAAGGTGGCGCTGTGCACCGACAACCCCACCGTCTCGCGTACCAGTCTGGCGCGCGAGTACGAAATCGCCATGGATACCTTCGGGTTCAGCGAGGCGGACATGAGGCGCATCGCGCAGATGAGCTGGCAGGGCAGCTTCCTGCCCGAAGCACGGAACTGGCCGGACGGTGCCGCTTGAGCATCCGCTGCGATCGCGGTTGTCACCGGGGTAGCCGGCTTCTAAGCTAGCTGGCGCCGGTCCGGCGATCGGCGCGGCCAGAGCGAAAGGACTGCCATGAGCCACAAGATCCGACGGATCGCTATCATGACCGGCGGCGGCGACGTCCCCGGGTTGAATAACGCCATGAAGCAGGTGTTCTTCCGCGCCATGAAAGCCGGCATCCAGGTGGTCGGCATTCGCCGCGGCTGGGCCGGCCTGGTCAACTACAAGCCGGGCGATTCCATCCACAACGAGCAGTGGATCACGGAGCTGGATTGGCCGCACGTGCGCCCGATCGATCGCTCGGGCGGCACGTTCCTGCACACCTCGCGCACCAATCCCGCCCGCATCCGCGAGAAAGACCTGCCGCCGCATCTCCGCGCGAAGTACGGACAGGGGCCGTTCCCGATCGACGTGACCGACACCGTCGTGGCGAACCTCGAGGATCTGCGGATCGACGCGTTGATCCCGATCGGCGGCGACGACACGCTCAGCTACGCCGCCGTTCTCAACCAGGCGGGTTTTCCGCAGATCGCCATTCCCAAGACCATGGACAACGACGTTTACGGCACCGACTACTGCATCGGCTTTTCGACCGCAATCACGCGCGCGGTCGACGCGATCGACCAGTTGCGCACCCCGATCGGCAGCCACGAGCGGATCGGCATCGTGGAGGTCTTCGGCCGGCACAGCGGCGAAACCGCGCTCATCTCCGGCTATCTGGCCGGCGTCGATCGCGTGGCCATCAGCGAGGTGCCGTTCGACGTCGAGAAGCTGGCGCGCCTGTTGGTCGAAGACAAGCTCAGCAACCCCAGCCGCTACAGCGTCATGACCATCAGCGAAGGCGCGACCGAGCTCGAGGGCAGCATCGTGCAGCGCGGCGAGGCCGACGCCTACGGTCACCAGAAGCTGGGCGGGATCGGCCTGTTGCTGTCCGACCAGATCACAGAGCTGACCGGCTACAACACCACCTATCAGGAACTCGGCTACATGATGCGCTGCGGCAAGCCCGACGCGCTGGACCGCATGGTGGCGATGAACTTCGGCAACCTGGCCATGGACATGCTGCTGGACGGCGCCAGCGGCTTGATGGTGGCCTTGCAGGAAGGCAAGTACACGACCGTCGGCTTGAACTCGGTGGTGGCGGGCAAGAAGCACGTCGATGTCGACCGCTTCTACGATCGCGATCAGTATCGGCCGCAGGTCTCCCGGGTGGCGAACCTGCCGATGTTCCTGCGGTGACGAAAGGATCGGCATGACCGCCCGCGGCGTCGCGCACCATCGAGCCCGCTTGCTGGCAGGACTTCTGGTCCTGTTGGCGGCTCACCTCCTTCTACGGGGTTATGTCACAGACGACACGTATATCCACCTGCGCTACGCGGAGAATCTCGCGACGCGGGGAGAGTTCGCCTTCAATCCGGGGGAGAAGACCTACGGCGCCACGAGCCCGCTGTGGATCTTCGGTCTGGTCGCGCTGCGCGCGATAGGTCTGTCCGGTCCCGGCGCCGCCTGGGCGCTGGGGCTGCTGGCCGGCGCGTTGACGTTGGCCCTGTTCGCCGGGATCGTGCGCCGGCTCGCGTTCAGCGAGTCCTGGCGATGGGGGCTCTTTCTGCTGGCGGCCGTCGACGCCTGGTTCCTGCGCTGGACGATGTCCGGCATGGAGACCCCGTTGGCGACCGCAAGCCTGCTGGTGGTGCTCTGGCCGCTGGTCATGGCGTCACCCGTGGCCGTCGATCCAGGGCAGTCGCGCCCGCTCTGGCCCCGCTACTTCGGCTGGGGCGTGGCCGCCGGGTTGGCGGGTCTGGTGCGGCCGGAGTTTCTCGTGCTGGCGCCCTGCGCCTTGCCCTGGCTGCTGCTCGCGGAGTACCGCGAAGGCGATCTTTTAGCGGGACCGCCGGGACGGTATCAAGCGCGGCCGCACCGACCGCTCCTGGCCGCGGCTGCCGGCTGGCTGTTGAGCGCCGGTCCGTGGCTGCTGTACGCGCACCGGACCTTCGGGCGCCTGACGCCCGGGACCATCGCCGCCAAGAGCAACGATCCCGGTGCGACGCTGGGCGAACTGGCCGGCTATCTCTTCCGGTCGCTGCAGCAACTCGGCATGGTCCAGAGCGTCGTTTGGATCGCGTTCGTGGTGCTCGCCGCATACGTCCTGATCGAACGCCTGCGGCAGGAACGCCAGGACATCGAACCGACCGCGGCGCTGGCCGATTCGACCTGGCGGTTCTGGCCCGCCGTCGCGCTGGTATTGATTGCCGCGACGTGGTCGGCGGTCCTGCTAGGCGGCTACGCCGTCAAGCGTGTCTGGACGATCAGCCGCTACTTGTGTCCGCTGTCGCCGGTCCTGCTGCTCGTCTTCGGTGTGCTGGCGTATTGGCTGCTCCATTTCGCCGATGATTTCCGCGGCCGCGATCGCTGGCGCCGCCGACTCGTGCCGGCGGTCTGCGGCCTGTCGCTGTTGATCAACGCGGGGCTGATCGTGGGGTTGGTACGCCCGCACGCGCGGGATTTCTCCGCCGGCGTGGTCGAGTGCTACCTCGAGAAAGGCGTCTGGATCGGCGAGCATTCGCCGCCGGATGCGGTGATTGCCGCCCTCGACATCGGCGCCGTGGCCTACGGCAGCGACCGTAAGATTCTCGACCTGATGGGGCTGGTGAGTCCGGAGATCACCGCGCTCGGGCGCCGGGTCGGCTTCCAGGAGATGGTGGAACAAGCGCTCTGGTTGCGCCCGGAGTTGCGGCCGGGCCCCTTGCCGGCGTGGTTCGTCGACCGCAGCGACGGCCCGCCGCGTTGGGCGGACCAGGTGCGCCACGGCGTACGCTTCGAGCTGGTCGACACGTGCGAGATCCGCGGTCTCGGGCTGCGGGAGCGCCAACCCTGGACGGTGGCGATCTACCGGCTCCGGCCCGAGCCGGTCCGTCAGGAATGACCGGGTTGATCCGGGCTAGCAGGCTGTTGAAAAACTGGGCTCGGCCGTGCCGGCGGCACTTGCGTCGCATCTCTTCGTCACTCGTCGTCGACGATGCACACGGGCATCGCCTTCCTCCTCGTTTCTCGATCTACTCGCAAGT
>Ga0334890_1000469_pt1 | contig 72023 bp, 64 predicted proteins | sample GraSluR1_MG_3_FD_207220 | JGI IMG/M metagenome (GOLD analysis project Ga0334890, IMG submission 207220) | Sludge microbial communities from methane-producing bioreactor in Wageningen University, Netherlands - Granular Sludge_31_08-R1 | ecosystem: Engineered > Bioreactor > Anaerobic >... | reverse complement strand
CCAATTATGATAGAGGTGGTTGGTCGGCATTGCTGTTCTCCTTTTCTAAATCGGTTCCGCAAAACCTATTTTAGTGGAGATCTAGTGTCGATCAACTATTCTTTTGTTAAACTGTCAGGTGGCTAGATAAATTATACATTTAGCACATTGCGCCAAAGCACGATCTTCTCATCCGTCACCGCCCGCAACTGCGCCACAATATTCCCCGTCTCAACAAAATGGACAAGGTGAGCCGGACATCCGCTGCAACAGTCACTGGCGCCAAACCCCGCCGCCGGCACGCACGCCCCCGGCAGGGCCAGCAGTGCCTGGCTCCAGCCACATTCCAGCGGCATACTCCCCACGGAGAAATCACCTTGCACCACATAAACACCCCCGCTGACCACTGCCTGCGTGCGCAGATAGTCAATATGCCAGTGCGGGCGCTGCACCGGACGAAGGTGATGCCGCAGCCGTGCCCGCAATCCCCCCGGGCCATGTGCGCTGCCTGTATACACGTACTCCCCCAACGGGAAAGTAAAACTGCCCAGCTTGCCAATGGGCAGCTCGGCAGGCGCTGCCAGGGTCAAAATAAGGGCGTATGTTCCGGGCAAGGAGGGAAAGCCATAATGCATTGGCAACTTCTTTCCATCTATGTAGGGGCAATTTGCAGTGTAGGGGCGATTTGCAAATCGCCCCTACGACACAATAAATCACAATCATCAATCAGGCTGGCAAAATGCCAGCCTGATGAAATTCATTCAAACAATCAACCTACCCCGCTTTTTCCACAGCGACGGTGATCTTCTCATCACCGAATTCCGCCTCGGCAGAAGGCAGGTCCTGCGGCGCCTTCGCTGCCAACAGTTCCACCGTCAGCGTTTCGCCCATCAAATACTCTTTGTGCAGCTCAATCGCCTCGGCTAATGCCGGGGTAGCCTGATAATACAAGCGTATCCGGTCGGAAATATCCAGATCAGCCTGCTTGCGCAGATCCTGCACCCGGCGCACCACTTCGCGCGCCAGCCCTTCCTGCACCAGTTCCGGCGTCAACTCGGTCACCAGGGCCGCCAGATAAGCACCCTCGGAGGCGACCTCAAAACCGCTGCGGGCATTGGCGCGTACTTCCACCTCATCTGGCAGGATTTCCAATGTTTCTCCATCCACCTCAACCGAAATGCTCTTGCCATCCAGCAAGCGCAGCGCCGCAGCTTCGGGTTCCACGGCCAGGATCGCCTTGCGGATAGCCGGGAATTTGCTCCCATACTTCTGTCCCAACTGCTTGGGCTGCGGGTTGAGCGCGTAATCCACCGCATCCGCTGCCTTATGCAGCGAGCTGATCTTCTTCACGTTCAACTCGTCCTGCAGCAGGTCAGCATACTTGCCAATGGCCTCGCGTTCTTCTGCGTTGCCCACCGAGAAAGCCACCTCAGCCAGCGGCTGGCGCACCTTAATAGCCGACTTGTTGCGGGCAGCATGCCCCAACGAAGCCAGCTTCATTACCAGCGTCATGTGCTGGTTGAGCTTCTCATCAATCACAGCAGGGTCAAAACCAGGCCACTGTGCCAGATGCACCGATTCAGGCGCGTCTTTTTCTACGCTGCGCACCAGATTCTGATACAGTTCATCCGCCAGGAAAGGCATCGTCGGGGCAAGCAGCTTGCTCACCGTGCTCAAGGCTTCGTACAGTGTGGCATACGCGGCCTGCTTGTCGGCATCGGCCTCGCTCTTCCAGAAGCGGCGGCGTGAACGGCGCAGGTACCAGTTCGACAACTGTTCCACAAACGTCTGGATCGGGCGGGTGGCACCGAGCACATCATAGTTTTCCAGCGCATCGGTCACGTCCCGCACCAGCGCATGCAGCGCCGAACGCAGCCATTCATCCAGCGGACTGTAGGCCAGTTCAGCGTTGGCATCCGGCTTCCAGCCATCCAGGTTGGCATAGGTCACAAAGAAGGAGTACGTGTTCCACAGCGTCAGGGTGAAGTTACGCACCACATCTGCTACCAGATCCTGCGAGAAACGCCGTTCCTGACCGGGAGGGCTGGCCGTGTACAGATACCAGCGCATGGCATCCGCGCCGTGGGCATCGATCACGTCCCACGGGGCGACAATATTGCCGCGCGACTTGGACATCTTCTGGCCTTCGCCGTCCAGGATCAAGCCCAGACAGATCACATTCTTGAAGCACACCTGGTCAAATAACAGGGTGCTGATCGCATGCAGCGAATAGAACCACCCGCGGGTCTGGTCAACCGCCTCGCAGATGAAATCCGCGGGGAACTGCTGCTTGAATTCTTCCTCATTTTCAAAGGGGTAATGCCACTGTGCCACCGGCATGGAACCCGAATCAAACCACACATCGATCAATTCCGGCACACGCTGCATGGTACCGCCGCAGTCGGAGCACTCGAATTGCACCTCGTCCACATGCGGGCGGTGCGGGTCAAGATCGGTCAGGTCTTTACCTGCCAGATCAGAAAGCTCCTTGCGCGAGCCAATGCACACCTGTTTGCCACAATCCTGACACTCCCATACCGGCAACGGGGTGCCCCAATAGCGTTCGCGTCCCAGCGCCCAGTCGACATTGTTCTCTAGCCAGTTGCCAAAACGGCCGTCGCGGATATGTTCGGGATACCAGTTGATCTCCTTGTTCAAGGCCACCATGCGGTCTTTGTACTGGCTGGTGCGGATATACCAGGTCGGACGGGCATAATACAGCAGCGGCGTAGAACAGCGCCAGCAGAAAGGATAAGTGTGGGTGATCTTGCCCACGTGGAACATCAGCCCGCGTGACTGTAAATCCTGGATGATGAGCGGGTCAGCATCCTTGACGAACATCCCTGCCCAGGGCCGCACTTCTGAAATAAAGCTGCCATCCGGGGCAACCGTCATCAACATCGGCAGGTCTTCTTCGTGGGCAACATCCATATCCTCAGCGCCAAAAGCCGGGGCGATATGCACCAGGCCGGAGCCGTCTTCAGTGGTCACATAATCCGCCAGCACGATATAATAGGCCGGCTTGTCCGTAGGCAGGAAGGTAAACAACGGTTTGTAGCGCAGCCCTTTGAGCTGCTTGCCCTTCATCTCCTGCACGATCTTGTAGGGGGTATCGCCAAAAATAGACGGTAGTAACTCTTTTGCAAGAATCAGGCGCTCGCTGCCGCCATCCTCCATTTCATATTCAATCTTCACGTACTTCACATCAGGATGCGCGGCCACGGCCACGTTGGCGGGCAGCGTCCAGGGGGTCGTCGTCCACACCAGCAGGGAAGTACCCTCTTCATCCATCAACGGCAGGCGCACATAAATGGACGGGTCTTCCGCTTCTTCATATCCCAGGGCAACCTCATGGTCTGACAGCGGCGTGCCGCAGCGCGGGCAATAGGGGATCACCTTGAAACCCTGGTAGAGCAGATCCTTGTCCCAAAGCTGTTTGAGGATCCACCACACCGATTCGATATATTCATCCTTATAAGTGATATAGGCCGTATCCATATCGACCCAAAAGGCGATCCGGTCGGTCAGTTTTTCCCAATCCTGGATATACGTAAAAGCCGATTCCTTGCACAACTTGTTGAATTTGCCAATCCCGTAGTCTTCAATCTGCTGCTTGTTGGTGAAGCCCAGCTTTTTCTCAACCTCGATCTCCACCGGCAGACCATGCGTGTCCCAACCGCCTCGACGGCTGACATGGTAGCCCTGCATCGTCTTGTAGCGCGGGAAAATATCCTTGAAGGCACGCGCCAGCACGTGATGCACACCCGGCTTGCCGTTGGCCGTCGGGGGACCTTCATAGAATACATATTCCGGGCCGCCTTCGCGCGTGGTCAGTGACTTCTGGAAAATGTCCTGCGATTTCCAGAAACGAAGTACGCCCTCTTCCATCAAATTGACGTTAAGTTTCGGTGATACTGGTTTAAACATCCTGCCTCCTGAAGATCATCAATGAAATTATGTCATCCCGGTTATAAAAGCGCACGAGCCATCATTGTAGTAACCACTTTAGTGGTTATTTGATACGGAAAAAACGACTAAAGTCATTACTACAGAATAGATTGGGGGGCATGTGCCGCCAATCATTAAACAAAAATTCTCATCCCGGTTCAGGGACGAGAACGATTTCCCGCGGTACCACCCCGATTTTCGCTTTCGCGAACACTCGTTCCGGTACACCTGCCAGATGGCAGAAAAACCGGCACCCGGTTAACGCTGGGTGAATGCGGCGCACTTACTGGCGGGCCGTGCCTGCGTTCAGCTTGCGGCTCCGGAAGGATTTTCGGCTGTTGGCACTGACCCGGCTCTCACCATTCCCGGACTCGCTGACAGCAGCAAACCAGCCTACTCGTTTCCATCATCGCTTTTCTTAAGACTTTCGAATTATCCCATGAAATGATGAAAATTGCAATTCGGATTCTTTGATAAACAAGTTTCACGCAAAGTCGCGTGCAGGGTATGTTAGCCACGGACGAAATCCCGTCAACCAGGGAAGCGGCAAAGCACCAACCAACAAGCTCCAATTCAGCACCATTCAAAACCAAAGGTGAGTTTTTGGTGCGTTCGCTTTTGAACGCACACTACAAAACAGAAAGGCGGCTGAGACTCAGCCGCCTTTTCATTATAAATGATACATTCTTACATTGTAAATTGCAGTTACTTCACTACCCCATAGAACAAAGGCAGGGGTTCGCAAGCTGTATCGCTCCATTCCACAGCATCTTGTAATCGTTTGATGGCCTGTGCCATGCGATCCGCATCATTGGCATGCACCGTGAACAAGGCATCGCCTGCTTCCACATGAGCACCGACCTTATGATGCACCATGATCCCCACCGCAAAATCAATCGGGTCGCCCTTCCTGGCCCGGCCAGCGCCCAGCTCAACCGAAGTTTCGCCTATTTCCTTGGCTTTGACAGCTTTTAACCAGCCAGATCGTGGCGCATTGACCGTCTCAATCAGCGTTGCCCTGGGCAGCTTGTCGGGATGATCCACATAGCTTACATCACCGCCCTGCTCGCGCACCAGCGTGCGGAAAAATTCCAGGCCGGAACCATCAGCCAAAGCTTTCTCGGCCATCTGGCGGCCTTCATCCAGGCTGGCTGCACGGTTTCCAAGCACCAGCATGTGGCTGGCCACCACCAGACAATGCTCACGGAAGTCTTCCGGTCCGCCGCCTTGCAGGGTCTCAATCGCTTCCCGGGTTTCCAGTGCATTGCCCACCGCCTCACCCAATGGCTGGTTCATATCCGAAAGCAGGCCGACCACCCTGCGGCCGCTCAATTTGCCAATCGCAACCATGATCTCTGCCAATTGACGGGCATCATCAAGGTTGGTCATAAATGCCCCCTCGCCCAGCTTAACGTCCAGCACAATCGCATGCGCACCGGCAGCAATCTTTTTACTCATCACCGAGGAAGCGATCAGCGGCATCGAAGGCACCGTGCCGGTCACGTCCCGCAGGGCATACAGCTTGCCATCTGCCGGGGCCAGGTCATGGCTCTGGCCGGTCAGGACGATCTTGTAGGTCTTGAGCTGGCTGAGAAATTCTTCTTCTGACAGGTCTGTGCGGTAGCCAGGAATCGATTCCATTTTGTCCAATGTGCCGCCGCTGAACCCCAGGCCGCGGCCGGACATTTTGCCCACCGGCAGCCCGCAGGCAGCCACCACAGGCCCCACCACCAGCGTGGTCTTGTCCCCCACCCCGCCCGTGGAATGTTTGTCAATCGCGATCTCCACTGCCGACGACAAATCCAGCGTCTCACCGGAAGCGGCCATCGCCAGCGTCAGGTCTGTGGTTTCTCTGTCCGTCATCCCGTTCAACAGCACCGCCATCGCCCAGGCCGAAGCCTGATAATCAGGAATGCTGCCATCGGTGAAACCTTCTATGAAGAAATTGATCTCTTCCGTTGTCAACTCCCGCCGATCCCGCTTTTTGATAATAATATCCACTGCACGCATGATAACACCTCGTCTCGTTAAATAGTTACCCAAAACTCCCCGCGTGATGCCGGAGGAATTTTATTATAATCCAAGAGGAAAAGGATTAGGGATTTGTTGATCAGGAGGGTGTGTTCCTCTCCCAGGTCTGGGAGAGGACGATATCCTGCGCAGCAGGGATATCCGGTGAGGGCATGCCATCGACACCAACAAACCATTTATTAGCACGATTGCCCCTCCTTCAACTCAAAAAGCTGTGCCGGCGGCGGGGGTCACCCGCCAACCGCACAGCTTTCTGATGATTTTCATTTAAACAAACTACTTCAAAGAAATCGTTACCTTGCGATACGGCTCTTCACCCGTGCTGCGGGTAACCACATCCGCATGTTCGCGCAATTCCAGGTGGATCAAACGCCGCTCATTGGCGGGCATTGGCTCCAGCGTCTGCCGGCGACCAGACTGTACAGCCTGGTCTGCCATTCGGCGGGCCAGCTGGCGCAGTTGACGCTCACGGCGAATACGATAACCCTGCACGTCCACAATCAGCGGAACCCAGTGCCCCAGTTCCTTGCCAACAATCAGGTTGGTAATATATTGCAGCGCATTCAGGGTTTCGGAACGCCGCCCGATCAAAATGCTTAAGTCATCCCCGACGATATCGAGCAACAAGACAGGTTCATCCCTGTCTTCCTGATTCTCAATATAGCTGGCCTCCACCTTCGCGCGCACCTTCATCTTTTCCAGCAAACCCTCCAACACCGTCCTGGCGATCTGCATGATCATCTTGTGTTCATCCCCCAGGACAACGCCATCATCAGCTTTAACGGCTTCCCGCTTTGCTTCTGCGGATGCGCCATCGTCCGCCGGGGTAGTCTCAACTTCTGCGTCTTGATGTTCATCATCCATGATAATCCGCAAACGGACACGCGCCTGGCGGTTACGTAAACTGAACAATCCGCCTTTGCCGCCTGCATCCAGAATCTCAACCTTTACCGCCTCGCGGGGCAGGCCGAGCTGGTCACAGCCAATGGATATCGCTTCATCCACTGTGGGTGCAATGATTTCCAAAGTTGTATCTTCTTGTTTCATAAGTCTCCCTCACCTTGTGATTGAACCTGCGAGCTTATTTTTTCAACTCTTCTTTTTTCTTGAAGAAATTCAGATTGTCCCAATTCAACCTTCCCAACAACGCATACTGGATAATTCCCACCACGCTGGAAGTAAAGAAATACAGTGCCAGGCCGGAAGCCAGGGTATAAGCCAGATAGCCCATCAACAGCGGCATGTACAACGTCATCATGTTTGACATTGCCGCAGCCTGTTCATTTCCCTTTGAAGGCGGGGGAGCCATCAGCTTGCTCTGCATAAAGGAAGCGATCACCACCAATAGGCCCAGCACCGGAATGCCGAACTCGATACCAGGGATGAAAACCCGCTCCGGCTGGCTCAAGTCCATCCACAGGAACTGATTGTTCAGGGGGATCATTTCTGACAGATTGCTCAGTGCCGGGTAAATAAACCGGGTCAGGTTGAGCAATTCAATCGGGGTGCTGGATAAGGCGCGAATCACAGCCTGATACAGGCCAATGATCACCGGAAACTGGATCAAGGTCGGCAGACAGGAAGCAAACGGGCTGACGCCCAATTCCTGGTACAGCTTCATTTGTTCCTGCGACAGTTTTTCCTTGTCGTCCTTATATTTCTCCTGCATCTTGATGTAACGGGGATCGGATTGCATATCCTGCATGGCCTGGGTACCCTTCAACTGCTTGACAGTCAAAGGATGGGTCACCAGGCGGATCAGAATGGTGAAAAGGATGATGGCCAGGCCAAAATTTCCCACCAAATTCGTGATCAGCAATAATGCGTTGATAAATGGAGCAATGATCAGTGTATTCCACATAATATCCTCTTTATTTTGCCGGAGTAGACCAGCGTTCGTTGCCGTTTGCCGGGTCGAGCGCAATCAGCAGTTTCTCGCCATTGGTAACGGCCACCAGCACAAAATCTCCAGCCTGCACCAAACCAGCCTGAATGTCACCATCCACAGGATGCGACCAGTTTTTCACCCCGCTAAAGCTCACCGCCTGAACGCCGGCTTCTTCAACCGCAAACGCCACGCCATCGTCCAATAATGCGCCGGAGCCAATCACCGGACCGTCGACCGTAATCGTCCACTCGACAGCGCCGCTGTTCGTACTCAACGCATAGATCGTGCCGCTCAAGTCACCAAACATGACCAGGCCTTCATGCACTACCGGGGTGCCCCAGATAGCGCCCTGTGCATCAAACCGCCACAGTTCTCTGCCAGAGGAAGAAACAGCAACCAGCTTTTGGGTCATTGTACCCATGTACAGATTGCCATCTTCATCCATCCCCGGGCTGGCAACCATCGCCCCGCCTACATCCAGCGACCATTTCTGGCGGGCGCCCGCTTCGCTGATTTCCAGTGCATACAGGGAATGATCCATCGAAGCTACATATACTGTCTCGCCGTCATAGACCGGCTTTGCCCAAATCGCCTCGTTGGACAGTTCAACCGACCAGTCCATCACACCTGCGCTGTTGAGTGCATACAGCTTGCCCGCAGCCGAAGGGATCAATACCAGGTCATCCACCACCATGCCGGAAGCAATAAACCGTTTTCCGCCGTCAGCGAAGACCCAATCCTGGCTGCCGCTGTCCGCCTTGAGGCCGTGAATCGCATTTTGATAATCGCCGGCAATCACCATCCCGTCCAGTACGACCGGGGGCGCATAAAAAGTCAGCACTTTATCTGCTTCAGCCGGATACTGCCACAACTGATTTCCGTTTTCCAGTTTCAAAGCGCGCACAAACCGCCCTGAAGAAACATAGATGGTCTCTCCATCGACCGTGAAACCCGGCCAGCTTGAAGCAGCAATCCTGCTTGCTCCGCCTGAACATGCACTCAGCAACACACTGACAGCCAGCAGCAGGAACAGCAGTGTCCAACGAAGGTTTTTCTGTTTTGTTTTCATGATTGTCATCTTTGTATTATTTCCAGTTCAGCAAAATCCTGTCCATTTAAGGAACAGGGTCGTAACCACCATCATTGAAAGGGTTACAGCGCAAAATCCGCCAGGCAGACATGACGCCGCCCTTCCACACACCATATTTATAGATTGCCTGATAACTATAGTGGGAGCACGAGGGATAAAACCGGCACGTATCACCAGGAATTCCCGGAGAAATGACCTTCTGATAGAAACGGATCAATAACAACAGCGGCCAACGGGGCGCCATCCATAACGTGAATGGCAATTCCCGCAGCTTTGGTTCACTGGCGTAAGCATCCTCTTCATTCATGCGATTTTTCCAGCAAGTTCGCTTGATCACAAAGCTGTCGCAGCGCTGTCAAAAGATCCTCAAAAGGGGCTTCCCGCGAAGAAGCACGGGCTAAAATCACCACATCCCATCCCGGTATCAAATCAGGGAGCAGGATATCCATACATGCCCGAATGCGCCGCTTCGCCCGGTTGCGGTTGACTGCATTCCCGACGGCGTGACTGGCTGAAATACCAATCCGCACCTGATCCAGCCCATTCGGCTTTGCAACCAATACCACAAGCGGGTGGGCATAAGACTTTCCTGTACGCCGCACCCGCGTGAAATCAGTTGAACGGGTCAGGCGAAACCTGCGTTTCACCTTTCCAATTGTCCCAGCAGCAAAAAATTACGGCCCATAGGAATCAGATAACCAATGCAATCCGCACCATGCCCGGCACGGCGCACACTAGAAGTTATTGCGTTTGACGTGGTTGTTGGCTTTCGTGGCCAGACTGTGGCGGCCGCGAAGACGGCGGCGCTTCAACACACTGCGCCCGCTGGAAGTCGACATGCGCTTTCGGAAACCATGCACACGCACACGTCGTCGCTTCTTCGGTTGATAAGTTCTCTTCGGCATAAAAATTCCTTCCTATTCCACTTTCATTAAAGTGTAAAAAAAATACTCCCATCCGAAAAAAACCGTGATCAGGCGATGTGTGTATCTGGTGATGGGAGGGATTACTCTCCCATCACCACATAAACGGGCCCGAATCACATCCTGTGATTGCCGGACGGGGCCAATACCCATATAGCTGAAAAATTATACCGCAACGATCCCTAACGGTCAAATCATTTTAATATTAGAATCGTATCCGAATGGGCGCGGATTTGGAAATCAGTCAATCAGGCAATAACCGTGGAAACAGGTTTACCCTGACACACAGGATATCCAACCTGTGCGCTCCTCGCAACACAGCACCAAATCGATTGCAAAACGCCCCTCACATCGGCACAATTAAGATATAATATATCTGAATTACTTGATAAAAACCAATTTTGCCATACCTATAAGGAAAATCTTATGACGGAAATCAAACAAAACACCACCCGCATCGCCATCGTTGGCGCTGGCAACGTAGGCGCAACCTTTGCCCACACCCTGCTGCTCAGCGGGCTGGCAGCCGAGATCGTCCTCATCGACCAGAATAAAGCCAAAGCCGAAGGCGAAGCCATGGACCTCAATCACGCTGTTCCCCTGACGGAACCCGCCCGCATCTGGGCCGGAGACTATCCCGACTGCGCCGGTGCGGCCGTCACCGTCATCACCGCCGGCAGCGCACAGCGCCCTGGCGAAACCCGCCTCGACCTTCTACAGCGCAATGCGGCCATCTTCCGGCAGATCATCACGGCTGTTGTCAAGAACAACCCGGACGGACTGCTGCTCATCGCCACCAACCCGGTCGACATCCTCACCTATGTGGCCTGGAAGATCTCCGGCCTGCCCGCCCAGCGCGTGCTTGGTTCCGGCACCATCCTGGACACCGCCCGCTTCCGCTACCTGCTCTCCGAACATTTCGGCGTAGATGCACGATCTGTCCATGCCTACATCATCGGCGAACATGGCGACAGCGAAGTGCCCGTCTGGTCGCTGGCAAATATCGCCGGCATGCGTCTGCCCCTGTTCTGCGAAAAAAGCGGCATCAATTGCAACGAGCAAGTCCACGACAAAATCTTTACCCAGACCCGCAACGCTGCTTACGAGATCATCGAACGTAAAGGCTCAACCTATTACGCCATCGCGGCCGGGCTGATGGTCATCATCCGCGCCATCCTGCGCAACCAGAATACCGTATTGTCTGTCTCCAGCCACATCGAAAACTACTATGGCATTGACGATGTCTACCTCAGCCTGCCCACCATCGTGGACCGCGGCGGCGTGGAACGCATCCTGCCGCTGGAACTGAACGAGAAAGAGATCGCCGGTCTGCAAAACTCGGCCCGCATCCTCAAAGAAACCCTCGATCAGCTTTCGTATTAATCACCCGGCAGCTTCCTGCCTTCATAACAGCGCACAGGAAATCACCCTACACCTCCCTCATTTTGCATGAGGCTGCAAAATGAGGGAGCTGGGAGGGGGTGGCTTGAATCACCCCGCCCGCCTAACACAATGCACACAACGATTTTCTTACTCCCCCACAATCTCCCCGCGCATCCACCTTTCCCCGTCCTTCACCAGACGCACGTTCTGCACCACATTCCACACCTTCACCGGGCTGACTGCCTCCACCCGCAGGTATTCGCCCGTCAGACCAGTCATCAACCAGCCCCCATCCTGTTCCTGCGCTGATTCCCACAACACCGATACCACCTGCCCCAGAAACTGCTGCTGATAGCGCTGCGCCGATTCTTTCAACACGCCCCGTAAAACAGCATTCCGCTCTTTGCGGACATGCACGGGAACCTGTCCTTTCATCCGTGCCGCCGCCGTGCCGGGACGCGCCGAAAAGGTGAATACATGCCCTCCGGCAAATTGCATCTCACGCACAAAAGCCAGCGTCTCGGCAAACTCAGCCTGATCCTCTCCGGGGAACCCGGTGATGATGTCCGTCGTGACCGCCATCTGCGGGCAGTGTGCCCGCACACCCTCCACCAGCCTGCGAAAATCCCCGGGGGTGGTCTTGCGCACCATACGTTTTAACGTCCCTGCCGAGCCGGACTGCAGCGGCAAATGAAGATGCTGGCACATTCGTTCATCCTGCCAGATATTAAAAAATCCCTCCTTCAGCTCCCACGGCTCCAGCGAGGACAATCGCACCCGCGGCACATCGGTTTCCGCCAGCACAGCCGCCAATAGATCACCCAGATGCAATCCGTCCCCCGCGTCCTGCCCCCAGGCCTGAATATTCACCCCGGTCAGCACCACTTCCTGCGTGCCACCGGCCTGTGCCGCGCGGATATCCGCCAGCACTTCTTCCACCGGAACACTGCGGCTGGCGCCCCTTGCCAGGCGCGTCACGCAGAACGTGCAGGTATTGTCACAGCCATCCTGCACCTTGATAAATGCTCTTGTTCGGCTATGCGCACCAGGCAGCGGGCTGCGGGCGATCATTCCCGTTGCAAAATCTTCAACCGGAAGGTTCAAAAAATCCGCCACGAGCTGGTCTTTCTCTTCATTACTTACCACGCGCACCGCATCTGCCAGAGCTGCCGTATCTGCTGGCGCCAGGGTCGCCCAGCAGCCGGTGGCAATCACCGGCTTTGTGCCGTCCTGCAGTGCCCGGCGGATCTTCTTGCGCGAGTCTGCTACCGCATGGCCGGTCACCGCACAGGTATTCACCACCACCACATCCGCCATCTCCGCCGAGGCAACAATCTCATGGCCGGCAACCCGAAACTGGGCGGCCATGCGTTCAATTTCGCTCTGGTTCAACCGGCAGCCAATCATATCCAAATAGATCTTCATCGTTCTTTACCTGTAATCATGCCAATTTTTCAAACAGTGACCACTCACCAGCCGCTGCATTAACAATTTCCTAAATCCTACGGCAAGCCGTCCAGTAAACGCTGTGCGATCGCCCCGGTAAAACCGGTCTCATCCAGGCTGACCGCCTGAAGCAAATGTCTCTTTGCCAAAGCGTGCTGGCCGGTGTGCACATATACCTGCCCAAGATGCAAATATGCGCTGCCATAGGCCGCATCTTTCTGTATCGCCTGCTGCAAAAATCGCTCAGCAGAAGCCCAGTCATGGAAATAGATCATCGTCCAGCCCATCAGGTCCAGCGTGGCCGGATCATCAGGCCGCAGCAGCAATGCCATCCGCGCGGCAGGCAGTCCCACCTCGCGCGCTTCTATTCCATTCTCAATACTGAAGCGCGCCAACACCTGCCAATACAGCACATTATCACCCGCCAGGCTGGCCGCCTGCTGATAATACGGCAGTGCGGAAAGGATATCGCCCATCTCCGTTAAAGAATATCCAATCTCGGCCTGCCAGGCAGCCTGCTCTGGTTCTTCCGCCGCCAGACGTTTGTAGATGGGCAAAGCCACCTGTGGCTCACCCTGCCTGCGCCAATACAGCGCCCACAGCGAGCGCACCAGCACCGCATCAGGCCCCAACGTCTGCGCCTGTTCCAGTGCGCTTAACCCGTCCTTTCCCACCTGCTGGCGGGCTTCCCCCAGCATGCCCCAGCCTTCGGCGTAATCGGGAGCAAGCTCAGTCACCTCCCTGAAAGCGATCTCCGCCAATTCCCACTCCCCAGCCTTGCCCAGGGCGCGCCCAAAAAGCAGCAGGCGGTACGCATCATCATCGAAAGTCAAAGCCGTTTGCACCCCTTCAACCAAACCATCACATTTCACTGTATAGGCCGGAGCCAGTTCACTGGCGAGCTTCAACATTTGTTCTGCATCTTGAGGGGAAACCAGCACCAGATGGATGCCCAACGCATAGGCCGCATGCGCATCTCCCGGATATTGCTCCTGCCATGCCTGCACAGCAGCTGCCGCACCGGCCATGTCTCCCTGACGGCGGTAAGCCGCTGCCAACGCGGAAAAAAACTGCCCATCCGCTCCATCGCGTTCAATCCGTGCCTCCCAGGCACGGATCGCCCCGCTGTCTTCCCCCAGCGCCAGGTGCGCCTCGGCCAGTTTTTCCAATCCATCATCCGAAATCTCATCCAGCAGCCAGGCCTTCTGAAAAGCCGCCGCCGCCCTCACATACTGCCCCGCCAGCATGCGCTGCTCCCCCAACTGTTCCAGCACATCTCCCCGCCAGGGCAGGCAGGCTGCTGCCTGCTGAAGATGCTCCGCCGCAGCCTCAGGCTCGCCCTGCGCAGCTGCTGACTGAGCACCGGACAGGGCCGTACGGATCACACCCGCTTGCGGCGAAAGATTCAACAATACCGCCAAAAGCAGCGGCAGCAGCAGTTTAATCCCCAGCGTCAATTTCCCTTCGTTTCGCATGTCCCTATTATATCCGTGCTTTGCATGGGGGTTCCCGCAGATTATCACGCTTACCCCTTCACAGGCACTTCCCGCAGGTTGGTGTTTTACAGCTCTTCCATGCTTATTAAGCGTGGACTTCAATACCACCGCGCAGCGAACTCCTCGCGGGGAGGGTCCAAGCTGGCAGTACGAACCCCCTGCCCTTAATACGCAAAACCGTTTGATGCAAAGGTTGCATCAAACGGTTTTTTATATTCTTTTGACCTTACCTGTCTTTCTTGCTCCGCTGAATCCCGTAAAGCGTGCCCAACACAATCACGACGACCAACAACACCCCCATCAGAACAATATTGCTGGTCAATTCATTGCTGCGTTCCAGTTCCAGCGGCTGCGGCGTAGGGAGCAAAGGGATTTCTGATGGCAAAGGGGTGGGCGTCAATGTGCCCACTGCCGAAGGCACAATCTGCTCGGAAAGCGGCCCACAGCGCACCAACAATAGCACCGCCAGCAATGCCAGCAAGACCAGTATCGCCACAGGCTTTTTGGCTTTGGCCTGTGCACAAAAATTTAATTCCGGCTTTGATACTTTCATCATGTTTTCCCTATTTACTCACTTCAGGAATATGCAGACGCTCACTGGCAGCCTGCGCCTGCGAATCTGGCATAGCCTTGTACTGAATGACCTGCAATGCACTCTCCTGCAGCACCGGCCCCAAACTGGAAACCAGATCATTGGCCGGGCGCAGATTAGCAGAAACTACCAGCTGGCTGATCAAAGACCGTGTACGCTGGTCAGCCCAGCCTGTCAACGCCGTTGGCCGGGTCGGCAAATAACCGGAAGGCTCGGCAAATGCCGTCAGAAAATCGCTCTCCACCAGATAGTCGGCCAGGCTCTGACTGAGCGCCTGACGATTCGGATCGGGATCGGCCAGCGCCCACACCCAACCGCTGGCGATCGTATAGGCTTCATCCCCCAGTGAAGGCAGCAGAACAGCCGACGTATCCGCCTGTGGGTTGGAAAGATAGCGGTTGCTCCATGTGATCATCCAGTCTGTCCGCCGCTCGGTATAACCGTCCCACGCCTGACCATCGCTCTGATACTCCGAAAGCCATACCGGGAAAACACCGCTCTGCGAACCCTGCTGATATACGCGCAGCACTTCTGTCAGTACTTCCGGATCCAAAGCAGGCCGGTTTTGTGTATCGGTAATACTGCCTCCCACCGATTGGTACAACGTCAGCGTGAACGCAGCCTGTGGATCAGCCGCCGGGAAAAGCAGCGGCTTACCCGTTTCCACAATTTCATCCCAGGTGTTTGGGACAGTGCTGATATACGCTGGACGGTATGCCAACAGCAGCGCATCTCCCGCAAAGGGCAGCCCGTATACGCTGCCCTGAATCAGGGCCATTTCACGCGCATACGCATACCAATCCGCGTCATCAATCGACATCGTCAGCCCATCCATCGGATAGACCAGCCCCTTCAGGGCAGCTGTTTCCAAATCAGCGCGGCGCAAGGCAATCAGTGACGGCAATGCGCCGGGGGCAGCCGCACTGGCCGCGGTCAACGAATCAAGCAGGCTGCTCGCCCCCGCGGCTGCCTTTACCCGTACCTCGACCGCTTCCACATCCGGATTTTGCGCGCTGAATGATTTCAGCCGTTCCCCCAACAGCCGCCCGGCTTCCGTATCCCCCTCCGGGTCAAATTCAGGCGGTACCCATACTGTCAACACCTGCGGCGGAACGGGAGTAGGTGTCTTTTCTGGCACAGCAGCCACCACACTCGTTCCGTCCGGGGTCAATACAGCCGCTCCTGATGGCGCAGCTGTATGTTCTGCGAAAATTGGCGGCAAGCCAAGCTCTGCCGCCACCTGGTTCACCGGGGCACAGCCAGACAGGGCCAGTGACAAGATCACCAGCACAGCCAGCAGCACAACCCAAAGGACAACATGTCTATTTTTCACAATTGAATCGGATTCTCCAATAAACTCAACATGAGCGATACCGTTTTCTCTACATCCCGGGCATCCACCATTTCCACCGGGCTATGAATATAGCGGGCAGGAATACCCAGGTTTGCCGAGGGAATCCCTTCGCGGGTAATCTGGATCATGCTCGCGTCGGTTGCGCCGCGCTTCAGCACCGCACGCTGCATCGACAGTCCAATCTTTTTCGCAGCGGCATCAACCGCCTGCATCAAAGCGGGGTCGGCAATCAACCTGGCATCCATCATCTTCAATACAGGCCCTTTCCCCAATTCCACAGGCGATTCATACCCTTTCGGCGTATCCCCGGCCGTGAGCACATCCAACGCAATACCGATATCCGGGTCAATGGCAAACGCAGCCGGACCGGCGCCTTTACGCCCGCCTTCTTCCATCGCGGTAAATACAAACCACAGCTCATGCGGGCTTTTGCCCAAAATGCGCAGCGTCTCAATCAACACAGCCACGCTGACCCTGTTATCCAGCGCCTTCCCCGTCCAGCGGCCTGCAATTTCCTCAAAACGGCCTTCAAAAACAGCGGCATCGCCAATTTGCACCGGGCAGTCTTCCACGCTGGTCGCACCCACGTCAACAAACAGCTTGTCGAGGGTGATCTTCTCACCCGAAAATCCTTCGAACTCATGGCCGATCACGCCCTGCACGCCATTCAGAAAACGCACACGCTGTCCCAGGGCATACGCGCCGTGCACGCCGCCCAGATTGGACACGCGCACAAAGCCGCTGTCGGTGATATGGGTAGCAATCAGACCAATCTCGTCCATGTGGGCCGCAATCATCACCCGCAGACCATTCTTCGTTTTTTCGCCCTTGCGCACGAGCAGGTTTCCAAGTTTGTCCACCCGCACCTCATCGGCATAAGGCGTAACCACCTTGCGGATAAAATCCCGCACCGTTTTCTCATGCCCTGAAGGACTGTCACTGGACACCAATTGTTTCATCAAATCGATCATGCCATTCTCCTCAACCGCTTTCACGCGCGGTGTTCCTCTATCCATTTTACCGCATAGTCTACCAGAGAGCGCTGGCGGAACAGGCGTCCCTCGCCATACCCAATTTTGGCTACACGCAATTGATCTGCTTGTGACTCAAACGCTTCACCTATTTTGATAAAATCCTCATCCGCATCATACGCCACATCGGTGAAGGTGACCCACTGACGGCGGTCATCCACCAAAACAGGTGCCTGTGCCTGAATTGTGCGGCTGCCGGCATTCTTTGCCCGGCACTCGGCCAGATGCAGGGAAGTGTTGTGACCATGCTTTACCCCCAGCAACAGCACCCACGCATCCAGCTCATACAACCGCGCCAGGGGAGAATCCTCACCCAGTGAATAGGCCAGTCCATGATTGCCAGTGATCTGCTCCTCCAGCGGGCCGCGGGCAGCAAACGAAAGATGCGGGTGATTGCTGCGCAATGTATCCCGTTGACTGCGGAAACATTCCACGATCCTGCCCATCCCGCGCGTAGGCGTCATGTCGGGGTCAAAAACCGGCATTGTCTGGCGGATCGTTTCCCACCAGTCTTCCGGCACCGGCGGCTGCTCCCAATGTCCGGGATCTGAAAAATCACCGGAATGGGTTGGCATCACCAGCGTCCCCTGCAGGCCGAGTACCTCCTGCAAGGCCAGCACCACCGCCTGCGGGCCGCCCGATACCCAGCCCAAAGCCGTCAAGGACGAATGTACAATCATCACCATCCCGCTCTGTACGCCCAAAGCGCGCAGGTCAGTGCATAAACTGTCAAACGTCACCGGCCCATCCGTACAACGTTTAATCGCATCAACTTCCGTCATTAAATTTTCCTGTATGTCAAACACATAGCGTAGGCTGTGTTTTTACAAAGAACGAGCCCTGAGCTTGTCGAAGGGCGGGCCGAAATTCGCTAACCCGCTTCGGCTTTGACAAGCCCAGCCTCCGCTACATACTCACCGTTCTTCCGTCAAAATATCAGCAGGCAGCAGCCGCAGGCCAGCATGCAGCAGTGCCGCATACCCCTGCCAATCCGCCAGCCGCACCATCGAAATAGCCGTGTGCATATACCGTCCGGGAACCGAAACCGAAACGGAGGGAATACCCGCCCGTCGAAGGTGGATCGCCCCCGCGTCCGTGCCGCCACCGCCCGGCTGACGCAGTTGGTAAGAAATCCTCTCTGCTTCAGCCGTCTGGCGTAAATGCTCGACCAACCGCCGGTCAGAAATCGTTCCCCGGTCAACCGTATAAATCGCCGGGCCATGATCCAGCCGGGTATTGTAGCGCACATTCTCGCTGCCATCCCAATTGGGGTGGTCATACGCCGGTGTACAGTCAATGGCAAACGCCAGATCAGGATCAAACGTATCCGCAGCCGGCCCTGCCCCGCGCAGGCCGACTTCCTCCTGCACGGTAAAGGCAGCCAGCAGTTCCACATTCGGCGGCGCGTGCTTGAACAGCTCAATCAGGGTCGCCACGCCAATCCGGTCATCCAGCGCCTTGCCAAACAGGCTCGGCCCCGCCTGGCGGAAGCTGGTCGCAAACACCGCCCGCTCACCCGGTTCCACCCGTCCAGAGGCTGATGGCCCAATATCAATCCGCAAACTCTCTTCCGGGATCACCTGCCCGCGCTCCGCCTCCGTACTGAGATGGATCGGACAGGCGCCAATCACGCCGGGAATACGCTGCGGGCCAACCCACACCGTCTTGCCCGGCAGTTGGCGGGGGTCAATCCCCCCTACCAGCCCAAAACTGAACAGGCCGTCATCGGTTTCTTCCTGCAGCATAAAACCCACTTCATCCATATGCGCGGCCACCATCACCCGCAGGGCATTCTCCGTCTGTGCATGGCGCACGGCCAGCACACTGCCCATCGCGTCCACTTTCAGGCTGTCGGCCGTCCCCTCAATTTCCTCGATCACCATGCGGCGCACCGCACCTTCATCACCGGAAACCCCGCCCGCATTCGACAACCGCTCCAGCAGCGCAATCTGCTGCGGGCCAATTTGCAGGGTCATCTTACTCACTCTTTTGGTCATCATGCATCCCACCCCATAGTTTCGACATAGTCTAAGGGCAGCCCGGCCACAAACTGCGCCATCAAACGACCCGTGCGCTCCACATCCTTCCAGGCGATCATCTCCACCGGGGTATGCATGTAACGCAGGGGAATGCTCAACAGAATGGTCGGAATCCCCTTCCCCACCAATTGCAAATTGTCCGTTTCTGTCCAGGACAGCCGAGGCAGCACATCCTTATGCCAGGGCATCTCCATCTCATCTGCCAGTTCTTTGAAGCGCCGGTACAGGGCCGGGTGTACAGTCGGCCCCCAGCCCAAAGCCGGGCCGCTTTCCAGCGGATACACATTGAACCCCGAAGCGCCGGGGCCGACCCCGTAGGTCACATCGATCACCACCGCCAGATCAGGCTGCAATGTAAAGGGGGAAGTGATTCCGCCGAGGTGGTTGAATTCCTCCTGCACGGTAGCCGTTACAGCCACGTCCCACGGATGGCGCATCTGCTGCAAAGCATCCAGGCACACCGTCAAAGCCGCCACCGAAGCGCGGTTATCCAGGCTGTGACCACACACGAAATCGCCTTCCAGCACCATCGGCGGCTGGGCGAAGGAGACCACATCCCCGGGGCGAACCAGTTCTGCCACTTCGTCCGCGGGCAGGCCGGTTTCCACCAGCAGGTATTTCATCGGCACTGGCTTATCCGCCAGATCATCGGGCAGTTGCCGCTCCGAAGGCTGCACGATCATTCCCTCCAGCTCACGGCGGCCATGCACGATCACCGGCTGGGCAGGCAAAATCCGCACATCCAGCCCGCCAACGGAAGTGATGTGCAAAAACCCGTCCTTCACGTCAGTGACCATTAACCCGACGCCGTCCATGTGCGCCGAGAGCATCACCAGCGGACGCGGCTCTGCCCCCTCACCGCGCTTCAGGGCATGCAAGCTGCCCACCCGGCTGACGCTGATCTCATCGGCCAGCGGCTCCCAGGCTTCGGCCAGGGCCTGCCGCACCGGCGTCTCATAGCCGGATACCCCGGCCAGAGAAATGAGTTTGGTTAAATGCGAAATCCGTTCTTTCATGTCTTAAACCACCTGTTCAATCCTTGACTCTCTTGGAAAATAACGCTTGCTGCAAATGACGTAAATCCTGCTCTTCGTTTGAAGCGCAAAAAATTAATCCCTTTTGTAGTAACCACTTCAGTGGTTACCCCCTGCAAGCTGTAAAGACAAATATCTTTACTACAATGATGACGCGGAAAAATCAAGTCCCCGTAGCCGTCGCCGCGGGCGTATTGCTAGGCACCGGCACAACAACCGTTGCCGAGGGCGGCACAGGAGTCAGCGTCGGCGGCTCAGGTGTATCCGTTACCGTAGGCGGTAACGGCGTATGGGTAATCGTCGGCGTTTGGGTGATCGTTGGCGTCTTTGTTGCTGTGCCGGTTGGCGTGCCCGTCCAGGTCTTAAATGGCGTAAAAGTCCGTGACGGCGTCCAGGAAGGTGTAACCGATACCAGCCCTTCCGTCGGGGTAAGCCAGGCCGTAGCCGAAACCAGCGCCGTCGAAACCGGCATCGTGGCCGTCTCCGTCGCTTCGGCTGTCTTGGTCGGCTTCTTTTCAGGCAGTTGAATGCGGGAAACCCCCAGCACGCTCAGCCCGACACAATAGCAAAGCAAGGAAACCAGAATAATCATGATCAATGTAGAACGGGTTTTCGTCCGTCGGCGGCCAGAAAATGTCATTGAAATCTCCTGGCATCATTATAATAGGGATTGGGGGATTAGGGAAATGGGGAACAGGTAATCAGGGATCAGGGAAACGCCTAACCCCAACATCAAAATCACCTCGGATAAGGTACATTAGCGTGCTTTACCCTGTCGGGCATGATATCCGCAACGCCCCCATAGCAAGTCCCCTCCTAGAGGTTTCAGCGTAGTCAAGCAGCCTAAAATTCAAGCCTCTGACCTTAACCCCACGAAAGAGTCCAAACCTCCGGGAGGATCACCCACTGCTGGCAAGAGGCTTCCCGCAGGGAGGGAATGAAGCTGAGACAAATCCGTTACGCCAATATCGGATCGAGCTCCTATTGATGCTTCCCTTTATGATGCCGCCGCCCCCGGCACCCCGTTCATCTCCTGACGCACTGTCTGATACAAATTATCGGCATGCAACTCACCCAGCGTGTAACACGGACATTCTAAATGTTTAGCCAGGTCACAGGCCAGCCCCTGATCAAACGCCTCGTGTTCCATATTCACTACAATACAATGGATATTCTCTTCAGCAATCCGTCCCGCCACCAGATTGGCTTCTTCCTGCGGCGGCAGATTGCCCATCGAGACGTTCCCCGCCCCGTCGGTGAGGATGATCATCAGCGGCATCACGTCCGGATGGAGCACCTTTTCGCGATGCACCAGCTCATACGCCGCTTGCAGCCCCGCCGAAAGCGGCGTCTTCCCACCCACCGGAATATCCGCCAACGCCCGCTGCGCCAGAATGACCGAATTGGTCGGCGGCAGCACAGTCGTTGCACGGTCTTTCTGAAAAACGATCAACCCCACCCGGTCGCGGCGCTGGTAGGCATCCGTAAGCAGCGAGAGAATCGCCCCCTTGGTGGCCGTCATGCGTTCCGCCACCGCCATCGACCACGAGCCGTCCACCACGAACAACACCAGGTTGGCCGCGCGGCGCACGCGCACCTTGCGCATGTAGTCACTGGAACGGATGTCAAACGCCACCGGGCGCTTGTCCGCTTCGCGCTGGCGCTGAAAAGGCGCCGCCGCGCGCAGGGTGGCGTCAAAGGCCAGGTCATGCGTCTTGCCAGGGGTCGGACGTGACTGGACGTAACGCCCGCGTTTTTGATCTGTTTTGGAATGGGAACGACGGCCCAGAGCACGCCGCATGATCTTGTCCAGCGGTGTATCCAGCCGTCGTGTTTCAAATGTCGAGCCAGTTTCAACGCGCCGCCCACCATCCCACCAATCCGAGTCCGTGTTGGCAAACACATTGCCGTCATTGCCCGGTTCGGGGTCGCCGCCGTCCGGCAGATTACTATCGAAATCCGTCTCGTTTACTTTTTTTTTTGGCTTTCGCGCTCATCTCCGCCGCCAGGCTGCGGTTCAGACTTGGCATCCGGGTTGGGCTGCATCTGCCCCTGGAATTCATCAATGCGGGTACGCAGTTCTTCCATCCCAATCCCGCCCTGCTCAAACGGGCCGCGCTTCAAACGGTGCGGCAGGGCCAGTTCGCTTGCCAGAGCAATATCCAGGTCATTAACCGCGGTGCGCCCGTCAAATGCCGCCTGGGCGCGGGCAGCCTTGAGGATCACCAGATCAGCACGGTGACCGTCCACGTGCAGCGAAGAAGTCAGCGAAGCAATCGTTACCAGATTGCGGGTGGTGTAAGTGACCTTGTCAACCAGCTCGCGCCCCAGTTTGATCTTCTCGGTCAATTCGCGTTCTTTGGTTTCCCACGCCTTGCGGAATGCTTCAGGGTCATCATCGAATGCTAAACGTCTCTCCATGATCTCCACCCGTTCGCGGGCATTGGAAAGACCGTGAATATCGACAGACAGAGCAAAGCGGTCCAGCAGCTGCGGACGCAAATCGCCTTCTTCAGGATTCATCGTCCCCACCAGGATAAAGCGGGCAGGATGACTGAAAGAAATACCCTCGCGCTCAACGATGTTCATCCCCATCGCCGCCGAGTCCAGCAGAATATCTACCACATGGTCATCCAGCAGGTTGACCTCATCAATGTACAACAAACCGCGGTTAGCGGCAGCCAATACACCCGGTTCAAACCGGCGCTCGCCCTTCTGGATCGCTTTCTCAATATCCAGTGTGCCGACCACACGGTCTTCTGTGGCCGAAACCGGCAGATTAATGAAGGAAGTCAAACGCAGGTCAACCGGCAGTTCTTCGCCGCGCTCTACGCGCTCGCGGCATTCTGTACACCAGGTGGTGGGCGCATCGGGATTACAGCTAAAGCGGCAGTCACTGACCACCTTAACCTGGGGCAGCAGCTCTGCCAGGGCGCGGGCAGCAGTCGATTTGGCTGTACCGCGCTCACCGCGGATCAACACCCCGCCGATTCGTGTATCAACAGCATTCAGGATCAGGGCACGCTTCATGCGTTCCTGTCCTACAATGGCAGTAAATGGATAAATAACTGGCATGTTTGTACCGTTTCTTTCCATCTCATCCGAGATTTTATGGTCATTCTTATTGCTATAAAGTTTACCACAGAAGTCTATTTTATAGATAAAAATCTTATATATTCTAGTACAAAAACCACTGCCGATCCCACTCAGGGACAGGTTTATAATCTGTCCGCCACTCTTCCAACATGCATCGCCTACCGCTAAATCCGGCACCACAGCCTGCAAACAGCGGACATGTCAGGAGCCCTGTCCCTGCACCACGCCACCGTAATGGCGAGGCATGCCTCGCCAGTCACACATTTTCGAATTCCCTCTCGAAAATGAACATCGCAAACGTCAAATTCGCGGCCAGTCTTTCCAACCTTTGCGGTCTGCACCGCACAATTTATTGGCTATACGAAATTAACGGCCTGCTTTCACTTTTCCTGCTGCGTTTGAATACGGACCGTTATGCTGCCATTTTAATAGGAGCTTTCAGGCAATTTCTCTAACAGCCGGGTATATTTTTCTTCATCAAACATTCTCATTTCACCGAGCATGTTCGCGCTTTCAACAAGTAGTACACCCGCGATCATTTCCCGCACAATTTCATTGGTATAGCCGCTGTCGAGCAAACGCTGGTAAGTTTCCTTCACGATTGCAACGATTTGATTATCCACAACCTCCAGGATTGTTGCTTTCAAATAAGGATTTTCGACTTTCAGCTCAGACAGTGGAAATGCCACCCAGCACTTGAAGCCAACCGGCGCCATCAAAGGTTCAAATACATACATATCGATATATAGAATAAACGTTGGGATCGATAGCTTTCCCCCAGGGGGAACTTTATTCTTGTACCAGCACACAAGCTCCAATGGAATATTCCTGTAAGAACGTATTTGCCGTTTGCTTGAAGAAAACTTTTACCAGTATACATCACACCAGAAACCAAAGAGGCTGCTCCAGCCTGATGGAACAGCCTCCACGTCATTCATTGTAGTAACGACTTTAGTCGTTACCAACGCTGCGTAAACTCAAAGTTAAGGAAATAACTACAGCTTCGGGAACAGCACCGGCGTGTTCTTCTTATATTCTTCATAATCTTCCTGACCGCCCCATTTATCGTCCGCCTTCTTTTCCAGCATGGGCACGCCGCTGACGCGGGTGAGCAGAAGGAAGACAAAGATCGGAGAGATCATCGCCACCCACTGCCAGCCGCTGAGCACCGGCAGGGCAATGATCGCCACGCCCAGCCACAAGGTAATCTCGCCAAAATAATTGGGGTGCCGCGAGCGCGACCACAGGCCAGTATGAATGAACTTACCCTTATTGGCCGGGTCCGCCTTAAAGCGGCTCTTCTGCGCGTCGGCCACAACTTCAAAGACAAAGCCCAGCACCCACACCAGGAAGCCCACAATCGCGAAAATACCCAGCGGTTTGCGGGTTGCGGTCGTCATGGTGACCAAAGCAGCCGACAGGGTAAAAGTGACCCACAACCCCTGGAGCGTCCACACGTTCAGGAAGCGCACAAACGACGGCTTGATCTCGTCAAAGCGATCGTCCTTACCCGCCTTGCGCACCCGCAGGAAGAGGAAACTTCCCAGCCGCCCGGCCCACAGCAACACCATCGCCATCAGCAGCCACGAGCGCGCATCCCGCACCGGGCTGAGCAACATGACCAGGATAGTCGTAGTGATATAGGTCAAACTGCCGGTCAGATCAAAGAAATGCTCGGTTTGATAAATATAGGCAAAAATGTACACCAGCCAGTTGAGCACAAAAGCGTACCCCACCGCCAGAGCAAACAAGGGCAGCCCAAATACCTGCATGCTGCCCTGGCTGCCCGCCAGCGCTACACCCACCCCGATCAAAATGACCAACGGAATGGCAATCAATGCTTTTTTATCTGCTTCTTTCATGGTAAAAATCCTTTCGAAAATAAAATTATGTATACATATTGGATGATTTCTGTCTTGATTGTGTTACGTAAAACACGGGAATTGATCAACCAGGCAAGGATTTTTGCAAGATACATAATCCGCGTCAAGCGCAATTGCCTTCTGATATAAAAATCATCGGCAATGTTATTCGTCATACGAACTCCTTGTTTTCAATCTATCAAAAAACCAGGCATCCCCACAATCCTGCGAACGAAAATGCCCGGCTTCTTTTCCCCTTCAAATCCGCTTACCGCAGCGTCCACAGGTCAATATCTTCCATTCGGCAGTGGGTACCATAGTCCGTATTTGTGCCGGAAACGATCGTTAATCCCAGCATACGGCCGTTGATCTTGCTATCCGTTACCGTTATGGCTTCTTCACCGTCTACCAGGAAAGCGAAATTCCCATCCTGTACAACCAGCACAAATTCCGCGCCGCCCTGTGGATTACCAACTTTCTTGTAAAACTTATGCCAGTGAGCATCAATCCAGCCGCCCTTGACACGAATGATGTTCGCAACGCCGTCAAGGCCCATATAGACCATATAGTAATTGTCCTCGTCTTTTTCATTGAACACAAACCCGCAGCCCGTCAAATCATGATTGGCCGTCAGGCTGGCGGAATCCCAGGTGACATCGGTGCGCAGCACGAATGCCTTGGGTTCCTCTCCAGTGGCTGTCCACTGGAACCAGTTGATCTGCGCCCAACTGTCGTCATAGGTTGGCAGGCGCTTGTACCCGCCCTCGGTCGAGGTGAGATAGCCCTCATCATATAATTTCTGGGCCAGGTTTCTCATCATGCCGATATTGGGGTTAACCGTCGCCGTGGGCAGCGGGGTTTTCGTAGCGGTAGGCTCAGGCGTTTCGGTGGGCGGCACCTCGGTCGCGGTTGGCTCCGGTGTGGACGTTGACGGCAGAGTCGGCATTGCCGTCGGCGTTTCTGTCGCCTTTACAAACATCCCGCCGGACGAGCACGCTGACAATGCCACGACCATTGCAAGCACGGCGGCTGCTAAAATCCACATCCTGGCCGCTCGGGTGTGTTTCATGTTTCGGACTAATTCACACAGACTGCTCTTCATGGTTTCCCTCCAGTTTGGTTGTGTTGGTATGCAGTAAATCCCCTATTTGCAACACCGGATGTTTTGACAGCGCTGCACCCTAAAATTTAATTATACAGTTTAACGGTCTCAAAACAGGCATTAAGGTGAGATCATTCAGGAATACCAGAGGGTGGTACTATACGTTTCGCGTAACCGCACCAATCCACAGATCGCCATGGTGCGTTGAGAGGCCGCCAGATTAGTTTTCCGCCAGAAAAGATTATCGGCCTCTCAACAGCACCCTACAACTGCTTTTTAAATAGTATAGTCATCCCCAACCACTATAAGTTTATTGGTCGCACGGCTTCATTGAACGGCAGCGAGGATAATTCTGGCAGCCGTAAAACTGTTTGCCCTGATGTTCGCCTTTCTTCACTGTTCGCAAAACCATTGGAATACCGCACTTGGGGCAGACTGGCACTTCGCTGACTGCGGCTTCCGATTCTTGTGGTACTTCTTCAACTGATGGAGCAACAACTTTCTTCAATAGCGGCCGAATTTGATCGGCAATTTCCCTTGAAGTGTATTGTCGCTGAACAGAAAAATGCAATAAGGGCAAGCCTGCATCCTGAAAAACCCGATCCACAAATTCATCCCGCTCCTGGCGGTCCGAACGCTGGTGGCTGGCGTCATCCAGTTCGATACCAAACAAGGGTTTCATCGTAACCGGATCACATACCAGAAAGTCCAGATGCTTCTGAGAGATTTTGCCAAAATAGGGGCGGTTTTTATTTGGCCGGGACACAAAGAAAATATCCGCCAAACGCACTTTGGATTGAATTGTCAAGTGGTTACCAACCAGATTCGAAAGCACTTTATAAAACGAAAACTCCGCCGGCGAGAGAAAATCATCCCGCACCCGATATGGCAGAAGTTCTGCAATTTTCTCTCTTGAATGTCCTGTTGACTGGCTCTTAGCATTTTTCAGAAATGGCAGAAAAATGCTCAAGCAACCTGGGTTGTCTTTTTTGTTGGCTGTCATGTTGCAGGTTGTCTCCTTGGACGAATGAAGCCCAATAATTTTTGATATTCCTGCTCTCGTTTTGGCTGTCATTAAAATTTGCTTTTTACAGTTTAGCATAGTAATATAATAATGCGACGCAAAACATATAAAAAAATCAGGAAATCTCATCATGACAGAGCGAAAGAATATAATAGCTAAACAGATAAAAATCGAAAGACTATATCCAAAAGATTTGCAATCTCATTTTGTGTCAAACGTAGTTGTTCAACATCAACCGGATATTTTCATTCTTTCTTTTTTTGAAGTGTGGCCGCCTGCAATCCTGGGTGATTCAGACGAAGAGAAAAAAGATGCACTCGAATCTATAGAAAAAGTCGAAGCAAATTGTGTTGCCCGCCTGGTACTGACGCCTGACAAAATGAAAGAATTTGTCGAAGTAATGACTGAAAATATCAACGCATACGAAGAAATGATGCAAATTCAGAACGATTCAATCGAGTAAAAAATGTTAACGGATACAGTCATCATCTCCCTGCATAATAGTTCTTCGCGACAAAACACCACAGTTTTTGGAGAAAACCAAAGCAAATTAAGCAATTTTTATGAATTGCGGAATTTTCACATTTCTTCTGAAACTTTGATTCCTCCTCTTTACTCAGAAGCTTATCATACGATGCTCGCTTCCGAAAAAATCCTCCGTGAGGACTGGAATTCACCAGAAGAGGATACGGCATGGGCAAATTTGTAAAGGGAGATGTTGTTGTTGTCCCCTTCCCATTCTCTGACCTAAGCCATTCAAAACGACGCCCTGCCCTGGTCATCAGTCCGCTAAACGGCGATGATGTCATTCTCTGTCAAATCACCACACCTGCAAAATCCGATGGCTATTCGATATCATTAACACCCACAGATTTTCAATCTGGCAAACTGGATCATGATTCAAATATTCGTCCCAATCGTTTATTTACAGCGGATTCACGAATCGTGGCCTATTGTGCCGGGAAATTGACCTCAGAAAAAACAGACGAAGTGATCAACAAACTTGTTGAAATCATACAATCCTGACCACTCAAACATTTAACACTTGTTTTCCTTCAATCCCGCTCAAATGAACATCAGTCTGTAACGTGTTCCCTTGCACGAAGTTTGACGCCGCCAGAATGCTTTAGAAAATGGTGCAGTTGAGAGGCCGCATGCACGTCTTGCTGATACAGAAAAATGATACGGCCTCTCAACTGCACCCTGCAAAACTGTTTCCGCCCCAATTCCCTAATCCCCAATCACCCAATCCCTCCTTTCCATTATACCCAAATCCCAGCCCCGCATGATTCTCGGGGTATAATTCGCATGTACGTCAATTTTCCTCGTTAATCAGGAGATGAGCGTCTTATGACAGAACGAAAAATCCGCGTTTTGATCGCCAAGCCGGGCCTGGACGGGCACGACCGCGGCGCAAAAGTGATCGCCCGCGCCCTGCGCGATGCCGGCATGGAAGTCATCTACACCGGCCTGCGCCAGACCCCGCACATGATCGCCGAAGCCGCCCTGCAGGAGGACGTGGACGCCGTCGGGCTTTCCATCCTCTCCGGGGCGCACAACGCCCTCGTGCCAGCCGTGATCAACCTGCTGCGCGAGAACGGACAGGAGAATGTCCTCGTCTTTGCCGGTGGGATCATCCCGGAAAGCGACATCCCGGCTTTGAAAGCAGCCGGGGTGCAGGCCGTTTACGGCCCCGGCACGACGATGGGTGAAGTGGTCGAAGCCATTCAACGGGCAGTGCTCGGCACGCCCGTTCTTTAATGGAAATGGAACGTTAACAAGATGGAACTGGCGAAGGCCGTCCTGGCAGGGCAGCGCCTGGCGCTGGCCCGCCTGCTCACCCAGGTGGAGAATGACACCCCGCAGGGCCGCGAGGCGCTGAATGAACTCTTCCCCCACACGGGGCAGGCGCATCTGGTGGGCGTCACCGGCGCACCCGGCACAGGCAAGTCCTCCCTGGTCAACCAATTGGCACGCACTTTCCGCCAGCCGCAGGACGGCAGCGAACCTGTGCGCGTCGCCATCGTGGCCGTCGACCCGACCAGCCCTTTCACCGGCGGCGCACTGCTCGGCGACCGCGTGCGCATGCGCGACCTGAGCGGCGACCCGGGCGTCTTTATCCGCTCGATGGCCTCCCGCGGCGCACTGGGTGGACTGGCCCGGCGCACAGCCGCCGTGGTGCAGGTGCTGGACGCCGCCGGATTCGAGATGATCCTGATCGAGACCGTCGGTGCAGGCCAGTCGGAAGTCGACATCGCCCGTCTGGCCCTCACCACCCTGGTGGTCGAAGCCCCCGGCGCAGGGGATGACATTCAGGCCAGCAAAGCCGGCATCCTCGAGATTGCCGACATCCTGGTGGTCAACAAAGCTGACCGCCCCGGCGTCGACAGCACCGTGCGCGCCCTGCAGGCCATGCTCGGGCAGGCCGTTGCCACCGCTGGCAAACACCTGCTGAAAGTTACGCATGATGACCAAACCGTGCAGGAAACCTCCGGCTGGGAAATCCCCGTGATGCGCACCATCGCCACCAGCGGCGAGGGCATCGCTGAACTGGCCGCGAGCATCCGCCAGCACCGCGCCCACCTCAAGGACGGCGGCGGCTGGCAGCAGCGCGACCAGATCCGCCTGCAAAGCGAGCTGGATTCCCTTTTGCAAACCACCCTCCTGTCTCGCTGGCGGGAGTCGGTTTCGCAGGAGCGCTACCAGCAAACGCTGGGTTTACTGGCCGACCGCAAGATTTCTCCGCTGCAAGCAGTGGAGAATCTGTTGAACAACAAACAATTGTAGGTACGACTTTAGTCGTTATCACAGGCAAACCATAACCACTGAAGTGGTTACTACAAGTCCGTCATCGCTGAACAGGATTCGCCCGCTTGGTACTGACGACAAAGCAAAAATGACAGAATTGTAGGTACGACTTTAGTCGTTATCACAGGCAAACCATAACCACTGAAGTGGTTATTACAAGTCCGCTATCGCTGAACAGGATTCGCCCGCTTGGTACTGACGACAAAGCAAAAATGACAGAATTGTAGGTACAACTTCAGTCGTTATCGCATGCAAACTATAACCACTAAAGTGGTTACTACATTTTGAACTGATAAGGAGCACCACCACATGGAACGAACATCGATCAGCGAATTAAAAAACAAAATCGGCGAGACTGTCAAAATACAGGGCTGGCTGCAAAAACTGCGCGACCAGAAGAGCATGCAATTCCTCATCCTGCGTGACCGCACCGGCTCGGTACAGGTGGCCTTCTGGAAAAAAGGCGATCTCGAACTGGCCGAGAAGATATCCACCATCGGCACCGAAAGCGCCCTGACCGTCACCGGAAAAGTTGTCGAGAATGAATCAGTCAAGCTGGGCGGCCTCGAGATCCAGTTGGAAACCATCACCGTTGAAAACAACGCCCAAAGCCCCCTGCCTTTCGAACCTTTCTCCACCGAAGCCCTGCCCGCCCTGGACTTCCGCCAGGACTGGCGCTACATGGACTTGCGCCGCACCCAGAACCTGGTGCTCTTTCAGGCCCAGACCACCCTCGAAATGGCGATGCGCGAATACTGGATAGAACATGGCTTCGTCGAAATGCACTCCCCCAAGATCATGGGCTCGCCCAGCGAAAGCGGCGCCGAGCTGTTTGAACTGACCTATTTTGAGCGCAAGGCCTACCTGGCCCAATCGCCCCAGTTCTACAAACAGATGGCGATGGCCGCCGGCTTCGAGCGCGTCTTTGAGGTTGGCCCCGTTTTCCGCGCCGACCCATCTTTCACCTCGCGCCACATGACCGAGTTCACCGGCCTCGACATGGAAATGTCATGGATCGATTCGCATGAAGATGTGATGGCCTTCCTGGAAAACTGGCTGGCCTATGCCTTCCAGCGTGTCAAGGACGAACACGGCGCAGCAATTGAAGAACATCTCGGTAAAAAGCTGGTCGTACCGACCGTGCCCTTCCCGCGGGTGACCATGGCAGAAGCCCTGAAGATCCTCAAAGACGTAGGCTACGAACTGCCCCCCGAGAAGAAAGGCGACCTCGATCCAGGCGGCGAACGTGCCGTAGCCGAGTACATCAAGGACAAATACGATCACGACTTCGTCTTCCTGATCGACTGGCCGATCAGTGTGCGCCCCTTTTATCACATGCGCCACCCCGATAACCCCGAACTGACCCGCAGCTTTGACCTGATCGCTGGCGGGCTGGAGATCACCACCGGCGCCCAGCGCGAACACCGCTATGAGGTGCTGCGCGCGCAGGCCCTGGAAGCAGGCCTTTCAGAAGATATGACCGGGTACTACCTCGACTTCTTCCGCTACGGCTGCCCGCCTCACGGCGGCTTTGGGATGGGCCTTTCCCGCCTGCTGATGGTCATGCTGGGTATTGAAAACATCCGTGAGACCGTTTACCTGTTCCGCGGGCCGAACCGCCTCAGCCCCTGACCTGGAGAAAAAATGATCCTGGGAGACCGCATCCGCCTGCGCGCCATTGAACGCGAAGACCTGCCCCTGTTTGTAGCCTGGTTCAACGACCCGGAAGTGCGCCAATACCTGTCCATCGACCTGCCGCTGTCCATGTCGCAGGAAGAAGACTGGTACGAAAACATGCGCAAGCAGGCCCCGCGCCAGCATCCGCTGGTGATGGAAATCACCACGCCGCAGGGCTGGGTGCCGATCGGCAACGTCTCCCTGTTTGACTTTGATGACCGGAACCGGGGTGCCGAACTGGGCATCTTTATCGGCGACAAGAAATACTGGAACAAAGGCTATGGCCGAGAAGCTGTGAAACTGATCTGCAAACACGGTTTCGAGACCTTGAACCTGCACCACATTTATTTGTGGGTACATGCCACCAATCTGCGCGGCATCCACGCTTACGAAAAGGCCGGTTTCGTTCATGAAGGGCGAAAACGCGAAGCCATTTTTAGCAAAGGCGAGTACATTGACCTGCTGTTAATGGGCCTCCTGCGCACGGAATGGCAAAAGATAGTGGCTTCATCAGGAGAAAAAAATGATTGAACGAGACCAGGAAAGTTACGAACGCCGACGCATGCGTTATGGCGAGATCCAGCTGTATGCGGGTTCTGCCTGCCCGGAGCTTGCCGGAAAAATTGCGGCGTATTTGGATGTAGATCTGAAAGACCGGGATATTATCGAATTCCCGAATGAGAACCTGTTTCTCAAACTGCACAGCAGTGCCCGCGGCCAGGACTGTTTCGTTATCCAGACCCATGCCTCCCCGCTGCACCGCAATTTAATGGAAATGCTGATCATGATCCAGACCCTGCGTCTGGATTATGCGTCTCGCGTCACCGCCGTGATGCCCTATCTGGCCTACACCCGCTCGGACAAGAAAGACCAGCCGCGCGTGCCGATCACCGCCCGCCTGGTAGCAGACATGATCGAAGTGGCCGGGGCATCCCGCTACATCACCCTCGACCTGCACGCCGGACAAATCCAGGGCTTCTTCTCAGTGCCCGGTGACGTGCTGCGCGGGGCGCATGTGCTCAACCCCTACCTGCGCCAGCTTCGCCCGCAGATGCAAGACCCGGTGGTCGTCACCGCCGACCTGGGCTTCGCCAAGAAAGGCCGCCGGTATGCCAGTGTGCTCAATACCCCGATGGCCTTCATCGAAAAAAGGCGCGTCACCAATGACGCCACTGCTGAAGCCCTGACCATGATCGGTGATGTGGCCGGCAAGGATGTGGTGCTGGTGGATGATGAAGTCGATACCGGCGGCACCCTGGCCCAGGCTGTAAAAGTGGTCAAGGAGCACGGAGCAAAGGATGTGTATATGGTCTTCGTGCACCCCGTCCTCTCGCGTAACGCCGCCGAGCGCCTGTCGGCCCTGCCGGTCAAGGAATTTATCACCACCGATACCCTGCCGATTCCCGATCATAAGCGCAAACTCTTAGGCGACCGGCTGACCGTGCTAACCGTTTCCCAACTGTTGGGAGAAGTCATCCTGCGCGCCCATGAAGGCCGCAGCGTCGGCGCCATGTTCAACGAGTAAACCTTGCCTGAACTGCCCGAAGTTGAAACCATCGTCCGTTCCCTGCGCCCTGCCCTGACCGGCGAGACGATCCTGGCCGCACCAACGATAGAGGAACTCAACGCCCGCCTGCCCGGACAGACCATCCGCAGCCTGGGGCGGCGCGGCAAACACATCCTCATCCATCTGGAGCGCGAGACCCTCATCATTCACCTGCGCATGAGCGGCGATCTGCGTGTAGAAGCGGGCCACCTGCCCCTGCTAGCGCATGACCGTGCTGTCTTCAACTTCGCCAGCGGGCAGCGCCTGGTGTTCATCAACCCGCGCAAATTTGGGCGGGTATGGCTGGTGAGCGACCCGGCCGAATTTCTGCACAAGCTCGGTCCCGAGCCACTGGACGATGCCTTCACCCCTGAAGTCTTCTACCAGCGTCTGATGCACCACAAACGCCAGATCAAACCCTTGCTGCTCGACCAGCATTTTCTGGCAGGCATGGGCAACATCTACACCGACGAGGCCCTGCATCAAGCACGGCTGCACCCGTTGCGCCTCTCCAACAGCCTCACCCGAAGCGATGCCGAACGGCTCCTGCTGGCGATGCGTAACGTATTGCAGGAAGGCATTCGCCGCAACGGGTCCAGCATCGACTGGGTCTATCGCGGCGGCAGCTTTCAGAACGATTTCCAGGTCTACCAGCGCACCGGCGAACCCTGCGCTGTTTGCGGCACCACAATCGAACGCATTCTCGTCGGGCAGCGCGGCACGCACTTCTGTCCTGTATGCCAAAAACGACAGAATCGAGACGTTATTTGAACAGATTCTTAACAAATCACCATACCGTTTCAGTCAGGTTTCCTGTATACTAAAAACAATATGGGGGTTGTTTTCCATCATAGACAAAAAGGAATAAAACCATCATGTCTGCGGAAATTTCTTCATGGATGTCGGTCATCTTGCTGGTTATTGGGGCATTGTTGGGGGCGGTGGTCACTTTCCTGATTGCCGGGCAGCGGTCGGATCACGAACCGGACGAACAAACAACGGAACCCAAACGCAAACAAAACAACCCGCCGCCTGAGCTGCTAAACGGCAATTTTGAGGAAGCAGCCCGCCTGTGGCGCGATTCCGAAGGCCGCCTGACAATCGAAATGAATGGCATTGCATTCAAAACTGCCCAGGAAATGAACCCGTCTGCCCAGGAAAAAGCAAATGCGCTGGCGCGTAACTGGCTGGCCTGGCTGGGAAAAGAAGCACCCCCAACAGCAGCTCCCGCTGCCAATCCGGTTGATGACACCGTCCTGGAAAAATTAAAACTTGGCATTCCTGCGTCCGCCAGGGTTTCCTCCAAACCGCTGTCTATCCTGGGGGAAGAGAACGAGAAAATTCCCGACATTCCCAAAGAAAGCATCGTTGTCCAAATCGACAATATCCTCCAGGACATGCTGGCAGGTTCCACATTGGAAGACCGCTGCATCCACCTGGATGAAGGCGCCAATATGGGCGTTGTTGTCTGGGTGGGCAATCAAAGTTTTCAGGGCATCGATCAGGTCAACGATCCCATCATTGCAAAAGTGATCCGCAAAGCCGTCACCGAATGGGAACGGCGCTCCGTCCCCAATCGCTAAACAGTCGGGATGAGGTAGAATTAGGGGAACAAACCGCACAAGGAGAAAAATGACCACTGTCGAAGAACGCATGAAGATCCTCACCATGATCCAGGACGGCACCATCACCGCCGAGGAAGGTATGCGTCTGCTGGAAACGATTGAAGAACCGCAACAACCTACCGCAGCCCAAAACCGCCCCTCTGCGGCAGGCGGCGGCAGTGCACGTTTTGTGCGCATTCTGGTTACGGATACCGACAGCGGCAAGACGCGCGTCAATGTGCGCCTGCCGGTCAGTGTGGTTTCTGCCGGCTTAAAGATGGGCGCGCGTTTCTCCCCCGAGGTGGAAGGACTGGATATGTCTGAATTAATGGGCTACATCCGCACTGGTGAAACCGGCAAAGTGATCGATGTCTTTGATGATCAAGACGGTGAGCGGGTGGAAATTTACGTGGAATAATTCACAAATATTAAAGTACAGATCTTTGCTTTCCAATATTTAAACGAAAAAACACGAACTGCACTGCCCTGTCACGGAGTATGTTCTTTTTTTAATCCTGTATATTTAAGCTTACCTTGATTTTTTCCAACAGCTCTCTCATCTTGACGGGCTTGGTCAGATACTCATTCGCTCCAGCTTCAAAACACCGCTCACGGTCCCCTGGCATAACCAGGCCGGTCAATGCAAAAATAGGCGTCTGATTAAACCTTGTGTCTTGCCGCAAGCGGCGGATCGCCTCCAACCCATCCATCACCGGCATTTGAATATCCATCAAAATGATATCGGGAAGTTTTTCCCCAGCAATTTCCACAGCTTCCTTTCCATCCCATGCATGAATGATCTGATACCCAAATATTTGAAGATACTCGCTGATGGTAACGAAATTTGTGGGATTATCTTCAGCCAACAAAACCACATACTCCTGGTTAACCTTTCTTTCTCTGAGCGCCCCGGTTTTCGTCAGGCCAGGTGAAGCAGGTCTGGATGTTTCTTCCGCGGTCATTGATATCGCCCCCACATTTTCTTGCCACGGCAGTAAAACAGTGAAACGGCTGCCTTCCCCCGAGACACCTGCACTTTCCACAAACACTTCGCCGTGATGCAAGGCAACCAGTCTTCGTACCAGGGCCAGCCCCAAACCGCTGCCTTCATACTGGCGGGAAAGCCTGGAATCTAATTGAGTAAAAGGCTGAAATAGTTTGCCCATATCTTCCTGAGAAATTCCAATCCCGTTATCCTGCACCACAAATTTAACCTGCCCTTTGTCTCTTTCCAGATCAACGTCCAGACTGACCCGCCCTCCCGCCGGTGTAAATTTGACAGCATTACTCAACAAATTAACAATAATCTGTTTCAGACGTCGCGCATCTGCCCACAGCATTAATTGTGGATCGGCCAGATTGTAAGTCAAAGTTAAATCTTTGTGGTGCGCCAACCCTTTAATCAGCGCTAAACCAGCCTGACAAATATCGTCGACAACAACAGAACCTGATTCAATTTCCAGTTTTCCCGCTTCGATTTTGGAAAAGTCCAGGATGTCATTGATCATCGCCAGCAAATGTTCCCCGCTTTCTTGAATGATTCTGATCGATTTGCCCTGCTCCGGATTTAGCTTCCCGCGCAGCCCCATATCAAGAATTTCTGAGATCCCCAAAATAGCCGTCAATGGCGTTCGCAATTCGTGGCTCATATTCGCCAGGAATTCATCTTTGGTTTGCAAGGCTTTCATCAATTCCGCATTGGTGCGGCTTATTTCTGCCGTACGTTCTTCCACGCGTTGCACAAGCAAATTACGTTCTGCAGCCAGATCCGATGCCATCTGCTTGCGCTCCGTGATATCCGTGACCACCGCCCGACAGACCTGCTCGTCTTCCGTGGATACCCCCTCAATTCGCACCATGCACGCATTCATCCCGTCTGCTGCATTCTCATCACCTTGGTACTCATCAGGCATACATCTTTCTTCCTTGCGCAGAGCCAACTCACAGGCATGGTTGGTTTGACTCTCAAACACCCTCTTTAGGAAAATATTAAAATCAGCCCGATGACGATCGGCAACGTATAAACCAAAACGCCCGCCAATCAGGTGGGATCGCTCGATGCCCAATAGTTGCGCTCCGTTCAGGTTTGCCAGCAGGATTTTGCCATCCCTGTCAAGAGTAAAATAGCCCACCGGGGAAAAGTCATACAAGTCTGTATATTGATCAAGCATTGCTTCCCGCTCTGCCCGTGCCTGCACCAGTTCTTCATTCTGCATTTCGAGTTCGATCTGATGCACCTGAAGTTCATAAACCAGCCGCTGAAGGTCCACATCCGATTGGAGATCAGAATGCGCTGCGGCATGGTTCTGGTGATACTGCGCTTCAGCACGCCGGCGCAGTTCATCGGTATCCTGTTGCCGATCCGTTTTTGGGGAGTTGTCCTGCTTTCTTTCAGGAGCCATGATGGTGTCCTTTTTTGAGGTACATTTTTTCATCCGCTTCCTTAAGCACATCCGTCAACGGTTTGCTGGTCTCCGCCGTGCTCGCGGCAAACGAAAGACGAACCGGCAATCCAGCCTGAGTGGCATTGTGCTCGTTCAAAACGGCGCTGAGGCGGCGCACAGCATTCCTGGCCGCCAACGCATCGGTATTGGGAAGGATCACAGCAAATTCATCCCCGCCGATACGTGCAATAATGTCTTCGGTACGGAAGGCAGTAGTCAGCACTTCGGCGACTTTTTTGAGGATGGCATCTCCAGCAGAATGCCCATTTTGGTCATTCATCTTTTTGAGTTGATCCACATCGGCCATCAAAATGCTGATAGGAAATTGCCGACTATGTTCAAGTCGATCCATCGTTTCTTGAAAATATCCGCGATTATATAAACCGGTTAGCGAATCGTGAGAGATCAGGTATCTCGTTTCCATTTCCAACAGCTTGTGTGCGGTAATATCAACAGCCACGGCGTAGCATTCCTGTCCATTCTCGGAAAGGCGGGCATCAATATTCAGATAGAGAACCTCGTTCCCCTCTCCGTGGAGTGTTACCTCGCAGGTCTCTACCGGACTGTTCTCAAAATTTTTCCGCAGGAAGGTTCTTAAGGCAGAACGAGTCTCAACGGAAATAAAATGTTCGAGGCGGCGATTGGTCAGCCGGGCACGCTCCACTCCCAGCAAGCTTGCCCCGCTCAGATTGGCCTGGAGGATCGTCCCCTCCCGATCCAGGGTGAAATAGCCCAACGGAGAAAAGTCATACAGGTCTGTGTATTGGCGAAGCGCCTTCTCCAATGCTTCCCGCGTCTGCACCAGTTCTTCATTCTGCATTTCGAGTTCAATCTGATGCACCTGGAGTTCATAAACCAGCCGCTGAAGGTCCACATTCGATTGAGGATCAGCATCCTCAGCAGCATGATTCTGGTCATATTGCGCTTCAGCACGCTGGCGTAGTGTTGCAGCATCCATGGATAAGTTTTGTTTTTTCTTCATGGCATTCCTTTCGCGGTTTGCCAAACACCAATAATCATTTCAATCGCGAATTTCATTCAAAATCATACAGACCCTGGACTGGCTTTCACCCGGACGATACATATTGCAGTTGTAAGGCTTCCCATCTGGCAGGTTATTGATCGTGAACCGCGCCGGCTTTCCGGTTTCTGCCACCTGGCGGCTGATCTTGATCCAGTTTTCCCCGCAGACATCCCAGGTCTCACTCACCAGCTTGCCCTGAACGCTTTCATTTTTCATCCCGGCGGTCCGTTCAAAGGCAGCATTCACAAAAACGAACCGGCAATCCAAAAAGCTGCCATCTGGGTCAATCACCGATTCAAACAAGGCAAAAGCGTTGGTCATGTGTTCGAACAGCGCTTTCATTTCACGCTCATTCTCGCGCAACTCCGCCTCCAGCTTTTTGGCAATCGTGATATTGATAAAAGTGATCACCACCCCGTCAATGCGGTTATCCAGCGTACGGTACGGCATAATACGTACCGTAAACCAGCGTCCATCCCGCGTGGCAATCTGTTTCTCAACGAACACCAGAGTTCGCAGCACCTCGCGCACATCGGTTTCAATCTCGGGGTAATCCAAATCTGAAACAATATCTGTGAGCAAACGCCCGGCATCACCAGGAATAAGTTTAATGATCTTGGTGACCTGGCTGGTGAAACGGCGCACACACAGGTCTTCATCCAAAAAGAGGGTGGCGATTTCGGTACTGTTGAACAGGTTCTTCATGTCGTTGTTAATATGCGAAAGATCCTCCACCTTGGATTGCAGCTCGTTGTTCACCGTCTGCAGCTCTTCATTCATGGATTGCATTTCTTCCTTGGAGGTGGTCAGCTCCTCATTCGTGCTCTGCAATTCCTCATTGGTCGATTGGAGTTCTTCATTGGTCGATTTCAGCTCTTCCTGTGAGGTTTGCATCTCTTCCCGAATCGTTTGGACTTCCTCCCGGGCGCGCTGGAGTTCCTTCTCCAACTGGTCCTGATAGACAGCATCACCCGAAGAGCGTTTTCCTTTACCTGTCGGTTTAGCGGCAGGTAGAGCAGATACGTCATCAAAAACAACCAGGACTGTTCCCTGAAGTGCATTGGTTTCAAGCTGTGGCTGGAGGATCAAATCAATCGTCTGGGTGCCACCGTTGGTGCCAATTACCAAATTCTCGATGGTGACAGTCTTTTTTTCACGCAGCGCCTTCTGAAAACCGCTGCTCAGTTCGTAACGCAGCCCTTCGCGCGCCATGGCGAAGATATTCCAGTTGACCTTGCCGGCTGCCAGTTCGAGGTATTTTCCGGTTCGCCCATTGACATACAGGATATCGCCATCGCGATTAACCAACACTGCCGCCGGGGCATAATTTTGCAAAAGCATCCGATCCGTAAGCATTTGGATACTGGGGGCGAGGCGTGCCACTTTGTCTTTCGTGAGCTTATCCTCGGATGGCCGGGCAGAAATAGCAGAAAAGGAAGGGGGAAATTCAACCTGATCCATACTTAGATTCGATTCCCGCCGCCAATACAGCCTCATTTTCCCTTTAAGCGGAACAAATAAATGGGTAAACGTGCCAATCGTCTCGGCGCTGCCCAAAAAGAGCGCACCGCCGGGATTAAGACAATAGTAAAAAAGCGGCAAGAGTTTCTTTTGCACTTCCGGATTCAAATAAATGAGCAGATTGCGGCATACCAGCAGGTCAAGCCTCGTAAATGGCGGATCCATCACCAGGTTCTGCTGGGCAAATACCACCATCTCGCGGATCTCGTTTCCCACGCGAAATCCGTACTCCTCCTGAATAAAGAAGCGGCGCAATCGTTCCGGCGTAACGTCCGCGGCAATATTTGCCGGAAAGACACCCTGCCGGGCTTTTTCAATCGCATCGTGGTCCAGATCCGTTGCAAAGATCTGCAAGGAATAATTCCCCGCCGGGTTCACTTTTTCAAGGGTCTCCCGGAAGAGTATTGCCAGCGAATAGGCTTCTTCGCCAGTGGAACATCCTGGCATCCAGGCGCGAAGTATACCGCCAGCCGGGTGTGCTTTAAACAGGGTGGGGAACACCTCCTTTTGCAGCTGAGCCCAGGCTTCCGGGTCACGGAAGAAACTGGTCACCCCGATTAATAGTTCCTTGAAAAGCAGCTCGGTTTCCTGAGGATTTTTCTGCAAAAATTGCAAATAACTCCCGATCTTGTCAATCTGATGCAGGCCCATCCTGCGTTCCACGCGGCGGTAGATCGTGCTGCGTTTATACTGGGAAAAATCATGACCGGTCTGTGAGCGTAATACAATAAAGATCTTTTCCAGTGTGCTCTGAGTCTTGACAGGAATAGGAACGTCATCTCCTGAATGGACGGGGACACGCTGAACATAAGCGCTGATCCTGGCGGGCAATTCTTCCACCGGGGCTACCACATCTGCCAGACCGGCTTCAATGACACTCTGCGGCATACCGTTAAATTTGGCCGTGTCAGGCTCCTGAACAAAGACTGCCCCGGCTTTTTCCTTGAGTGCGCGCAGCCCCAACGTGCCGTCAGAACCCATCCCCGAAAGGATCACCCCCACGCTGTGCTCCCGCAAATCGTCCGCCAGACTGCGGAAGAAAAAGTCGATGGGCAGGCGCAGGCCGCGCGGCGCCACCGGCGGCAGCAAATGCAGCACGCCGTGCAGCATGGACATATCCTTATTCGGGGGAATGATATAGACGCTGTCCGGTTCAACCTTCAAGCGGTCGGTGACCTGCATCACCGGCATCTTCGTAGCGCGTTGCAGCAGTTCTGCCATCATCCCCTTGTGGGTTGGATCCAGATGCTGCACAATCACAAACGCCATCCCGCTGTCAGATGGCACGTTCTTTAAAAACAGTTCCAGCGCTTCCAACCCGCCAGCAGAAGCGCCAATACCAATAATAGGGAAATGCGGTTGCGCAACATCAGGTGCAGCCACATCTTGCGGAGCAGGCATGGCTTCGGGTATGTCAATTTCCTGGGAGGGAATATCTGTTTCGTTCTGATCAGGAATGGTCGGGGATTTCTTTTTCATGGTGTATTCTCCACAATATGAGCCAACTAAACCTGCAAAATGCAGTGTGAACGTTCTATGCCTGGAGCCAATCGAGAGAGGCTATACCGTGAGAATTGATTTTGATAGATCAAAAACTATGGGGAAGAATGTCAGCAAAGACTGTTCCTTATAGTATACACGAAACGAAATGCCCGGATCGCAAAATCCGGGCATTGAAGATATTTTTCATGCAAGTTCCACTTGACACAGTGTTTTGTTTACTCCCCTTTACCGCGTTGACAATTTCTGCCTGGCCTCAAACAACTTCTGCAATGACAACACCACATGCTCCTGCATCTGTTGATCAAAATTGGGGTACTGGTGCCCGGTTTTGATCGTTTGGCGCACGACAGCCCCGGCCAGCTTTTCAAGCAGCACCGCCCCGGCCTCTGGAGAACGCAGGCTCAACCCTGTCATCGTATCCCGGCTAAGCCGCACCACCTTGCACAGCTGCGCTGCCTGCGCAGCTGAAGTATGACTGCTGTGGCCCAAAGCAGTGGACCAGCCAAACACCCCCCCCGGCATGATGCGCGCCACGATCAACGGCGGCCCATCGTAAGGCTTGTAATGGATCAGAATTTCCCCTTCCAGCAGGAAATACAAATGCCCCGCAGATTGATCTTGAGCAAAGACCATCTCCTCCGGCGCATACGATTTACATTCAAAAATCGCGTCCAGTGCATCCAGTTGTGCGGCGCTCAAATCTTTAAAAATGGGCAGGGCACAGTAATTTTTATCAACCATATCTATAATATTAACCACAGCCCATGATGCCGAGTAGTGGCAAATATCCTCTTTCAGCAGACAAATCTTACCTGCCTGTGTTACATGCGTATCCCGCTGCTATGACAAAAAGCAGACGGTAATATGACGCAAAGAAAGCGTGCCCTGTGATGTAAGTTTTTCCCTGGTTCAAAATCTATAGGAGTGTAAAATGAAATCAAGCCCCCCACTGAGCTTGCCGAAGTGTGAGCCTGTCGAAGTGTGAGCTTGCCGAAGTGTGAGCTTGCCGAAGTGTGAGCTTGCCGCACACTGAGCCTGCCGAAGTGTGAGCCTGCCGAAGGGTAAGCTTGCCGCACACTGAGCCTGCCGAAGTGTAAAAGTGAAGATAACAACCTGCAATTATTGGTACACAAGGATAAAAAAATGGAAATGAAAATCAACTTCCCTGGCGGCGCCCGCGTTAACGCTGAATTTGGCCCCCGCGCCGCATAATCTCAATCAGAATCTTTGCTCCGATGTTCTTTTGATAAAAACATTGCAGGTATCATCACAATAAAGGTAAGCAAAAAGAAAAAGAATTCAAAGATAACACTGCTGTTTTCGGCTGGATTTCCCTTTAATCTGCTTAGAACTGCATCCCATGTATTCCCTAGCAAATTACCGAAGAATATCATTCGAATAAAAATGATAATGTGGTTTGCAGTTTCATCCCCGTAATAGTCAAATAACTTGGCAGTCATTTCTTCATCTGGATTTCTGTTGGTTTCTGCATAATGCTGTGCATATAACAAAGCCGTTAACTCAAAGTCTGATGCATCTGCTTGAAATTGAAGATTAAGCATATTCTTTACTTCGTCAGCACTTATCCCACTTTCCACTGCTTGTTTTGCATGGTACCAAGTGCAATAGGTACATCCATTGACAGCAGTTACCACGGCCATAATTTTTTCAATGAACGCTTTACTGATTTTCTCATTTCGGGTTGCATTAATAATTTGGGGTGTTTTGGAAATCAGGAATCCGGTATCCTTTATAAATATTTTTGCTGTAAAAATCTTTTTATCAAATTTTTGTGTCATTTGGTTCAACTTCCTTTTGGGGTATTTAATCTGCGAGAAAGGCCCCGCCCATTCATCATGCACACCTGGTTACTCCCATTGTACCCTTGGATCGATAACTGTGTTGGTGTCATACTCCCTGCCCCCTTCTCCACAGCCAAAGACCTGCTATAATACATGCATCAAATCCTAACCAGAAGGACACCATCCATGCGGCGCGAAGCACTTACCTGGAACGATATCGACCAGCTCATCGATCACCTCATTCCCCAGTTTGAAACCGAATTTGACGCGATGATGATCATCACCCGCGGCGGCGTTGTGCCGGGCGGCCTGCTGGCCGAAGCCCTGGACGTGGTCAACATCCTCACCGCGGCGGTGGACTTCCCCGCCGAACTGGAAATGGAACGCAAACGCCCCCACGCCCGCCTGTATGCCCTGCCAAAATTCATCCAGTTCCCAAATGATACCCTGCTCAAAAAACAACGCATCCTGATCGTAGATGATGTATGGGGATCAGGCCGTACGATCACCGCCGTCAAAAACCGCGCGGTCAGCGCCGGCGGCACACCCTCCACCTGCGTGCTGCACTTCAATCCCTACCGCAACCTGTTCGGCAATGTACGCCCGGATTATTTCGCCGCCATCACCGATGCCTACATCATCTATCCCTGGGAGATTGACCACGATCTGGAAGGCAGCCTGCTGCCTCCCTTGCCATCAGACAGATAAAGGCAAAGGGTGATTCACTTCCACACGGTTGAACCTGCCGAATGACTGCCTGGTAACAAACCCAACAAGACGCCCCCGTTGGACATCACGGGGGCAATACTGTCGTTGATCAATACCGTTTCTGCTGCTGTTTACGTTGTTTTTGTTTCATCCGGCGAATAGCCTTCTTGCGATCAACCCGCCGTTGTTCCGTCTTCGATACAAACCAGCGTTTGCGCCGCAAAGCAGACAGGCTGCCGCTGCGCGTTACTTTCTTGCGAAACCGCTTCAGCAAGTCCTGCTGCGATTCGTTGGGACGTAATTTCACTGTAGTAGCCAAAGTATCTCCTTTCTGTTTTACTGTACATCTTCTTCAGACTGCCCATTCCCATTTTGCTTATGGACAAGATTCTGGGTTAAACGATCAATAATAATTGCTAAAATCACAATGCTGATCCCGCCATTAAACCCGCGCCCGACTTCCAGGCGGGCAATGCCGTTCAATACAGCGGTTCCCAGGCCGCCTGCACCAATCATCGACGCCACCACAACCATCGAAAGCGCCATCATGATCGTCTGGTTGATCCCCGTCATCAGGGTCGGCATCGCCAGGGGCAGCTGCACATTTGTAAGGATTTGCCATTTCGTCGCCCCAAACGCTCTCGCCGCTTCAATGATATTGGCATCCACCTGGCGAATACCCAGGTCTGTCAAACGAATGGCGGGAGGAACCGCGTAAATATAAACAGCAATAAGTGCCGGCACTTTCCCCAAACCGAAAAACATCAGCGCCGGGATAAGATACACAAAACTGGGCATAGTTTGCATCAAGTCCAGCAGCGGCCGCACGACGCTCCGCAAATGCTTGCTTTGCGCAATCAGAATCCCGATCGGCACACCGGTCAGGATTGCCAGCCCGGTTGCCGCAAAGACAATGGAAAGCGTCTTCATCGCATCTTCCCACAAACCCAGACTACCGATAAAAACCAGGCCTATCACCACTCCGACAGCTAATTTCCAGCTGCTTAATCGCCACGCAACCAGCGCAACAACAATAACAAATACAAACCAGGGTAACCATAACAAGAATTTTTCAACGCCCAGCATAGGCTTGAGCAAAAACCCGCCAATGGCGTCAAAAAGAAAATCGCCTTCCACGGTCAACCAATCCACCAGGGCATCAATCCACTTATCCAGGGGGATCACAAATAATTCAGGAAATTCCATACAACCACCTTCTCAAAATAAATAAAAACAACACTGCCAATAAAGCGTGAAAGGCAGGGCATCCGCAACGGAATACCCTGCCCCATATCTGCCTTCTACCGTTTATTGAGCGGCAAGAGCGGCAGATACCTGCTCGGCCACGTCCTCAGGAAGCCAGGAGCGCCACTGGTCTTCGTAATTCTCAAAATACCACAGCGCAGCTTCTTCAACTTCTGCATCATTTTCGGTCATATAGGCCGAAATTTTATTCAGATTATCCGTACCGATGAACATGGCATCCAGGAAAGAAACCAGTTCAGGGTTACGTTCTGCCATCCCGGCCGAAACGGCCTTGGGGACGGTAATATTCTCAAAGCCGCAGCCTGCTTCAGCGGGAACATTCCCGGCCAGGCTTTCATCGATCACGCCTGATTCGCTGATCTCGGTAATCTTTGCCCAGCAGTCATCGTTATAAGCCGGTTCTTCCAGCATGACCATATCATACACACCCAGCAGCCAGGTCGGTTCCCAATAATAGGAAACAACGGCTTCGCCCTTTTTGTAAGGGCCGGCAATCCCGGCGTCCAGCGCACCAGAAGAACCCGGCTCGGAGAGGTTATACGTTTCGTCCAGGCCATAGGCGTAGGTTTTGATGCGGATCACTTCGGCGCAATTCCATCCGGTTACACAACTGACCAAAACACCCTTATTCGGCTCTTCAGGATCAGCAAACACATCCTTGTACCTGGGCAGATCCGAAACGGATTTCAGATCGGGCGCCATCGGCTCAATCCCGCGTTCGGCATCCCCTTCAATCACATAGCGCGGCACATAAAAGCCCTGGGCAGAACTCTCAAAAATATCACCCAACTCAACGATCGTACCGGCTTCGCGCTCGGAATTCCACCACTCTTCAATATTCGACCACCAGATTTCCATGATGACCTGTACTTCGTCATTTTCAAGCGACTGCTGCATCACCGGCGTCGTGACCGTAACCACTTCCGTGGGGTAGCCATACCCATATTCGGTAATGAACATAGCGATTTCATTATTGATCCACAGCGATTGCCACTGCGTATCTGCAAAGATGATCGTTTCCTTCGAACCTTCTGCTGCGGCTTGTTCTGCCTCTTCAGGCTGTTCCACATCTGCTGTTTCTCCAGCAGCGGGGGTCTCTGTGACAGCCGGTTGGCAGGCACTGACCAGCAGCACCATAATCATCAAACTAAAAAACAATATCGATTTCTTCTTTAAAAACATCTTCTTCCTTTCTCTATGTGATTTCATCCGCATCTTCGTATATGTATGCATAGTAAAAATGGATGAAATTTATCCAACTTCTTCAACGATGCTCTCTCTTGAGAGCGCCTCCAGAATGGCAACCCGCGGCACGATTCCCAGTAAAGCGTTGTTCTCGTTTACCACCGCCACCGGCCACTTCATATCTGCCAGCATGGGAAACAACTCCTCAAGTGTGGTTTCGGGATCAGTCGTATTGACTTCCTGGAGTTCAATTTCGCTGAGCAGCTTCACATTCTGATTTCTGGCTTCCAGCGCCTGCTCAATGGTCACCAGACCCTGCAGCTGGTTTTGGCGGTTGACCACAAATACGCTGGAATGGTTATCCTTGCGCATGGCTTCCATCGCTGCGCGGGGGCCATTGCGGTCTGAAACGATCGCATACGGGGTCACCATCGCTGCTTCAGCAGTCAGGATACGGCTCAGGTTCACATCCCGGGTGAAATCAACCACATAATCCGTGGCCGGATCCAGGAGGATATCCTCCGGCGTGCCCACCTGCACCAGCAGACCGTCTTTTAAGATCGCAATGCGATCCCCAAGCCGCAGGGCTTCATCCAGATCATGGGTGATGAAAATAATCGTTTTATTAATTCTGGCGGCCAGATCGATCAATTCATTCTGCATTTGACGGCGGATCAACGGATCCAGGGCGCTGAACGGTTCATCCATCAGCAGGATCTCCGGGTCACTGCACAACGCCCGGGCCAGGCCCACACGCTGCTGCATGCCGCCGCTCAATTCATGGGGGTAACTTTCTTCCCAGCCCTTGAGGCCGACAATCTCCAGCCAGCGCGTGGCCTCTGCATGGCGCTTGTCACTGTCCATGCCGCAAATTTCCAGCCCAAAGCTGACATTTTCAAGCACCGTACGGTGCGGCAGCAAGCCAAACCGCTGAAAAACCATGTTCATTTTGTGGCGGCGAAACTCTCGAAGCTCTTTCTCGTCATAAGCCAGCACATTCTTGCCGTCTACCCAGATCTTTCCTGAAGTAGGCTCAATCAAACGGTTCAGACAGCGCACCAGAGTGGATTTACCACTGCCAGACAGGCCCATAATGACAAAGGTCTCCCCTTTTTCAATCTCTAGGGAAACATTTTGCAAAGCAACCGTATGTTTTGTTTTTTGCAGAATGTCAGTTTTGTTGCCGCCCTTTTCCAGCACCTTGACCACATCCAACGGGTGGGGTCCAAAAATCTTATACAAATCACGAATCTCTATAAAAGCCAAATGACACTACCTCCAAATAAAAAGTTTATGGCGCAAGCCAAGAAACCAAGAGAAAAACTCTCGGGGAAAAATATGGACCTCATTTGCAGCAGCAAGAGCGAAAGGGGGAAACCGGACTTCGCTGTCAGCACACAAGCGGCTGACACCACAAACGAACAGAACCCGTTACAAGAGGTTCAAGCAAGTCTAAATACACAAAACAAAAAGGATGGTAAACCAGTCTGTATGAAAAACCAGTTTTTTACCAATCCTTTCATAACAACAATATGCGATTTTAAAACACACCAAGTATAATACAATGTGACCCAGTATACCACATAATCAATTATTCTGACGTTATATTATTCAATTGATGTATTGAATAAAAGGAAATGCCTCTATGCAGCCTCTGGATCCTGATTTCCGCACACAGCTATTCGAACAATTTTCCCGCATTTGCAAGGCATTGGGCAATCCTCACCGTTTGGAGCTGCTCTTCCTGCTGGTAAATGGCGAACACAGCGTGGACAGATTATCCCACGAAACCGGCATGGCCTTTGCCAACACCTCTCAGCACCTGCAGAACCTGAAACGCAGCGGGTTGATCCTCTCGCGGCGGGCTGGCAGTACCATTTTCTACCGGCTGGCTGATCCTTCCATCCTCCCCCTGCTGCAGGCTGCCCGCAGCACAGCTGAATCAAGACTGGCCGAGGTGGACCGCCTGCTGGATCAGTTATACGCATCCCGGGAAGCATTGCCTCACGTGGATTTCAAAACCTTACAAACGGAACTTGACAAAGAAGAAACTTTACTTGTGGATGTGCGCCCAAAAAATGAATTTCAGGACGGGCATCTGCCCCATGCTGTTTCGATCCCACTCAATGAGCTGGAAAACAGATTATCCGAACTTTCCCCTCAACAAAATTTGATCATCATCTGCCGTGACATGTACAGCACCCTCTCCGATCAGGCTGTGCAGATCCTCATCCAACACGGGTTCCAGGCTGCCCGGCTTTCCCTTGGATTTATGGAATGGAAAGCGCAATGCGGCGAGATCGTTTATACCGCTTACTAAACCTGCATCACCTGCCGCTTTTCAACCGCTCGCGATAATGCGCCAGATTCACCCGGCTGATTTGTGACAACGGATCGGGGACATCATTCGGGTCAAACCAGCCAATCGCGCTGCATTTGCCCGGTTCCATGATACGCGGTTCACCGGCAACGATCCGGCACAGATACGTGGGGGATACCCAATGCTGCCCTTCCTCTGTCAGGATATGATCCGCCACGTCCAGCAATTCTCCCGCCTCGATCTGGATGCCAAACTCTTCCATCATCTCGCGTTGCAGCGCTTCGGTCAGCGTCTCGCCAAACTCCACCGAGCCGCCGGGGAACTCCCACAAACCGCGTTCATTCTTCGCCAGCGGTCCGCGCTGCGCCAGAAACACCTCGCCTGCCTCATTGACCAGCAAAGCCCCCACCCCCACACCAATATAGTCAATCCCTCGTTTCATAATTCATTACCCATCGTCAAAACTACCACAAGCAGGGTGGGTTCGCTTTTAAACCCACCAGGCATCAAACGCCTATCCAATTGTTGCCGGAAACTCACTCCCCCACCAATACTTCCAGATACCGCTCTCCCATCCGCTCAATATCGAAATATGCCTCGGCATGTGCCCGCGCCCCGCGGCGGAAAGCGTTCTGGTCGGCCAGCACTTCCAATGTGGCTGCTGCCAGGGACGGTGTGTCCGGCGGTTCCAGCTTCCAGTGATCCGCGCCATACGGCACCACCCGCCCGGCCTCATCCGGCACCAGCTCCGGCAGTGCGCCAGTGGCGTATCCCACCACCGGCAGGCCGCAGGCCAGCGCCTCGATCACCGCATTCGGGCAGCCGCCATTCAACTCACTGGAATAGAGGACATGCGCCGAACGGTCCATCTCGGGGATGCGCTCGCCGGGTACCACGCCCAGCCAGGTCAGCCACAGGTCACTCGCTGCGTTCCATTTATCCTGCAAAATTTGTGGTGCACTGCCCACGATCATCAATTCCAGTTTTTGTTCAAGCTGCGCCTGCACCGCTTCCGCCAGGCGGATGGCATGCTCCAGATGCGGCTCATTGCCGCGCCCCAGATGTCCCTCCACTACCAGCATGCGCAGGTGATCCTGCGGGCGTTGGTGCGGGCCAGCAGGCGTGTAGGTGTGCAGGTCAACACTGTTGTGAATAACCACCCCGTGGGCGCTCGCCTCGCCAAAGGCATCTGACCACATGTTTTTCACAAACTCACTCTGGTAAACCACGCGGTCGGCCAGCCTGCTGCGGACGAAGGCCAGCAAGCGATTATTGCGTTCGGAACGCAGATAATGGCGCCAGCCGCTTTTGTGCATCCGGTGGATCCAGTTCATCTGTGCCAGGCGCTGCACAATCCGTACCCCGCGCCGTTTGGCGCGCCACAACGCCAGCACCTGCCGCGTGCCCCCGCTGACCAGGATGGCTGTGCAGTCCGAGGCATTCGGGTCATGATGCACGTCAATCCCCCGGCTGCGGAAATCCGCCATCAGCCGCGCCTGAAAAGAGGCCGGTCCGCCCAGCCCCTCAAGTCTTGGTAAGAAACAAATACTACCGGGAGTTTTCAAACGGTTATCCTGAATTAAAGTTGTTTTGTCAATATATAAGAGTGGCGAAACGAACCCTGAGCTTGTCGAAGGGCGGCGCAGCCCGCTTCAGCATACCCATACATGCGCTATCTCACGCCGCCAGCAGCGCCGCTGTGATCCGCTCCGCTGCATGTCCATCCCCGAAGGGATTCTTCGCAGACGCCATCGCCTGATACGCCGCTTCATCTTCCAGCAAACGCCGCGCCGAACGCACGATTCGCCCGCGGTCTGTGCCTACCAGCTCCAGTACCCCCGCTTCTACACCTTCTGGCCGTTCGGTCACTTCGCGCAGCACCAGAGTTGGCACACCTAGCGCGGTCGCCTCTTCCTGAATGCCGCCCGAATCGGTCAATACCAACTTGCAATGCTTCATTAAATGCACCATCGACAGATACGGCAGCGGCGGCAGCAAAGTGATATTGGGCACATCCGCCAGCAAACGATGTACCGGGCCCTTCACGTTCGGGTTGAGATGCACCGGATAAACCAGTTCCAGCCGCTGCGGATAGGTCTCGGCCAGCTCACGCAGCGCCTGACAAATTTCTTCCAACGGCTCGTCAAAATTCTCCCGCCGGTGGGCCGTCACCAGCACCAACTCGCGTCCAGAGGCAGCCCCCCCGCCCGCCGGGGGCCGGGGGGCAATTCCCTTCTCCGCCAGCAAATCCGCCACTTCCGGCGGCGTCGGGCGGCCCACAATTTCATTCAGCGCATCAATTACCGGATTGCCAGTCACCAGAATAGTGGCATCCAGCACACCTTCAGCCAGCAGATTCTGGCGGCCGTGTTCGGTAGGCGCAAAATGCAGGTCGGCCACCACCCCCACCACCCGGCGGTTGATCTCCTCCGGGAAAGGCTGCCATTTATCCCCGGTGCGCAGCCCGGCCTCCACATGACCAATGCGAATACGATGGTAATAGGAAAGCAGTGCCGCGGACATGACCGTGGTCGTGTCGCCCTGCACCAGCACCCAGTCCGGTTTCAAATCGCGCAGTACTGGATCAAGGTGGGTAAAGATGGCAGCGGTCAACCCGGCCAGTGTCTGCCCCGGCTGCATCAAATTCAGGTCAACATCCGGCTGGATGTCAAACAGCTCCAGCACCTGATCGAGCATCTCGCGGTGCTGGGCGGTCACACACACCTGCGATTCAATCCCCGGTGTGGCGGCCAGCGTTTTCACCACCGGCGCCATCTTGACCGCTTCCGGGCGGGTGCCAAAAATCGAAAGGACGCGTAAATCTTTCACAAAATCTCCATTTGTTTTATACCCAGACCCTTGACGGTGAAACCGGCTTGCTGCCAGGTTTCCACCTTCCAGCCGTGGACCATATCCAGCGCCAGGCGGGCAGAGGTCTTGCCTGCCAGTGCAGCCGGATCCAATTCGCATAATTCTTTGTGCCCCACGGTCAGCACCAAGGCTTCGGCGTCAGCAACTGCTTCCTCCAAAGTCTGGACGACTTTCACGCCGGGGATATCCAGTTCAGACTTGAAAGGATCAAACGCCTTCACCTGGGCGCCGGACTCAGCCAGCAAGCGGGCCACATCCACCGCCGGGCTTTCGCGCATGTCATCCACATTGGGCTTATAGGCCAGACCCAGCACGGCTACACGCCGGTTGTTCAGATTCTCGCCCAGCTCGCGGCGTACAATGTCCGCCACGAAACGCGGCTGTCCATCATTCACCCGCCGCGCTGTAGCAATCAACGGGGTGATATCCGGTGCAGCTTCGACAAAAAACCACGGATCCACGCTGATGCAGTGCCCGCCGACGCCAATCCCCGGTTTGAGGATCGAAACCCGCGGGTGCAGGTTGGCGATCTCCACCGCTTCCCACACGTCCACCCCAAAGCGCTCTGCCAGCCGCGAAAATTCAGTAGCGATGCCAATGTTGACGTCGCGGTAGGTGTTCTCCATGAGCTTGACCATCTCTGCCGTGGTGGCGTCGGTCAGAATGATCTCGCCGCGCACGAAGATGCTGTACAGGTCACGCCCGGCTTCCGCCGAAGCCCGGTCGATGCCGCCAATCACGCGCGCATTCTCAATCAATTCGCGCAAAATCTGACCAGGCAGCACCCGTTCCGGCGAATAGGCCACCATAAGATCCTCACCAGCTTTCAACCCGGAGCGCTCCAGAATGGGTACGATCACATCAACGGTCGTGCGCGGCGGGGAAGTCGACTCCAGGACGACCAGATTCCCCTTCCGCAGGTAAGGCACAATCGCCTCTGCAGCGGATACAACAAAACGCATATCTGCTTTCTTTTCTTCCTTAAAGGGCGTAGGCACCGCAATAATAAAAGCATCTGCCGTTTCCGGCGCTTCGCTAACCATCAGGTTACCGGAGCGCAAACCAGCCTGCACCAGGGTGCGCAGACCTGGTTCATAAATATGTAATTTCCCCTGTTTGAGGCTGCCCACAACCCGCGAGTTGACATCCACCCCAACCACTTTTACCCCTTGCGAGGCAAACGTACTGGATGTCGGCAGGCCAATATACCCCATCCCCAGGACACAAATTTTTTCAAAATTCACGTTTACTCCTTGATCTGTCAGTTTTGCATCGTTGTACTACGATCCAGACAGCATGGAACTGTCCTGATTATAAAGGAAATGGGGGATTAGGGAAAAGGAAATCGAGGAAGTAGGCAAAATGAATCCGACCCCCCTCCCACAGGTTTTCGTGAAAACACGAGCCAACAGCATCAACCTTGTGGCCTCTTAACAAAAAAAACAAATTCGAACCTGCGGGAGATTCCTCCATAGCCTCTACCAAACCTCCCACAGGGAAGTCTGGTAGAAGTGAAGCAAAAACGCAAAATTCTTTCATGCCTGATAAAACGTCAAGCAAACCAACCTGCGGGAGGACTCATCCCTTACCCCCCAATCCCTGATTGACAGATTGCCTGGTTCAAACCTTGCATCCCATCCAGCAGGGAAAGGAGAAATCATGCGGGACGTAAACCATACATTTGTCCATACCTTTTTCTTGCTTCACAGCCTCCGGCATGATACACTCTTAACGTGCCGGAAAATATCTTAATTCTTACTCCGTACCATGACTTTGGTGAAATGCTTCGCCTGGGGTTAACGGAAAGTCAAACGTACTTCCCATATTTAACCCATAACAGCGCCGAGGCCTTGCTTGTTGCGTCTCAAGAGAAATTCGGACTGGCAATCATTGACACCGAAATACCCGGCCCTACTTTTCGGGAATTATGGAAAGACTTAAAAACCATGCAGCCCGACATGCAGTTGGTGCTCATCTTCCCGGAAGCGGAAGAAGAATACCCCTCGCTGGATGGCATCGCTCCGTTGGGCTGCGTTGACCACCTGCTGTACATGCCGGAATTTCTGGAATTAATTGACAGCGCTTTCCCGACAGTTGAGGAAGTCATCGCTATACCGGAAGTCGCGCAAAACCTTCCTTCGCAAAATAACCCGGAAATAACGCAGCCAGTCCCGCAGCAAGCCTATGACACCGCCTGGCTGGAAGACCTTCAAATTGCCAGCGCACATCTCGAAAAGCAGCTCCCCGTTTCTTCTGCAAAAGCAGCCATGATTGCCCGCTTCGACAAAGTGCTGGCCTATTCAGACCAGTTGGAAGTCGCTGTTGCCCAGGAAATCGCCAATCGATTCACCCGCTATTGGGACAAAGACAGCAAAAACAGCGATCTGGTACGCTTCATTCATCTGGGTCCGATGAATAACACCTATTTACTCTATGTTACCGTGCTGGTCAATGAAGCCGTGCTGGCCGCGCTTTACCAACCCGACACCCCCCTCAGCCAGCCGCATAAACAAATCAGCCACCTGGCGCGCATTTTGCTCGAAGAAGCACCGTCTTTGCCCCAACATGGTACAGACTCATTGAAAATAGACTTCATTGATCATCCAGATGATGTTTATTCCCAACGTATGCGCATGGTTACCGGCAGCCTCAATCCACTGGCTGTCCCCGACAAAAACAAATTGTCTGACGAAAAAGAATTCTTTGAACAAGATGATTTCGAAGATTGGGAAGACAGCAGCGATGAAGACTTCGACCCGGAGCAATTCCACCTGGAAGATATCCTCTCACGAATGCCGTCGCCGGACCCGGATGCACCCAAAGTATTTGACCCCCCAGCACCAATCGCAACACCAGATCAAACCAACATCACCCAGGATGCCGTAGAAAATTTGCGTTTCTCCTGGGATTCGAACGACAGCGTAGCCGATGAACCTCAACCTTCCGTTCCTGCTGCCCCGCAAAGAAAACCTTCTCCCTGGGAGACAGACGGCAGCCTCGACATCCCCAAAACCCCGTTTAAAAATATCGGGGAAACTTTACCGTCCCGTTTCCAGTCCAACCCAAACAGACTGGATCCCTCCACGCCGCCCAACCAGGACGCCGAAGCCAGAGAACCGTATCCCTGGGAATTGGAATCAAACAGTTCCGAGGAACCGCCAGCACCGGCTGCAGAACCAGCAGAAATACTACCCTTCCCCTGGGAATTGGAAACGGACAACCCGCCTGAGCAGGAACCTTCCACCCCGGATGCAGTGGAAAGCCTTCGTTCCCCGTGGTCAGATACGGGCAGTCTCGAACATTTTGCTGCCAACGAGCCTGCCATACCCGATGAGAAACCTCGAAAAGTGGATCCGTTTACCTCACAGGATTCCGGAGAAATTGTACGCTTCCCCCGGGAATCAGACAGCGGTCATCCGACCGATTCTTCGTTCAATCAGCCCGATTCTCCTGATGAAAATCCGGGAAGAATTGATCCGTTCACCGTACACGATGCACAGAAAGACCTGCCATTTCCCTGGCAAGCGCGTACTGGCAGTTTGGACGATTCTTCCTCCCGCGAATTTGACCAACCTGATGAGAAATCTCCTGAATCTCAGCCACATCTCACCCCGGATGCAGCAAAAAATCAACGCTCTCCCTGGGAAACGCACACGGCTCATCTGACACCGCCGCCGGAAGAAACGAATCACCCCCCCACGCCAGCACACGACGCCGTAGAAAGCCTGCGCAATCCCCAGGAAACAAATACCACCAGTCTGGGAGAACAACCGCCCAACGGCCACGAAGCATTTATTGAAGATGCTTTTGAACCCATGCCGGATTTCGCCGACCTGGAAAGCACATCTGAAAGCCCGCTGGGGAATGGCTGGCACCGTGGAGAAGACACCCAGTCAATCGAAACCGTAGACACAAAAAGTGCAAACGATCCAACAGCCGGCACCTCTCCTTTAAAACGCCCTGCCATCAGGGTTCAACCGGAAGAAGAGGATGAATATGCCGACTGTGTTTACACCTACACCACCTTCGTCACCCCCCTCCTTAAGCGCCATGCCCTGACCCGCGAACTGGCCCAGATCCTGGCAAAAAGCATGAATACCGTCTGCAAAAACAACCACTGGAAATTGATCAATATGACCGCCCGTCCCTCAGGCATGCTGTGGACGGCGCGCATCCCCCCAAATGTAACCACCGGCCAAATGGTAAAAATTGTGCGGGAAGAAACTTCTGAAATGCTCTATGAAATTCATCCCCGCCTAAAATACGAAGCCTTGTCTGAAAATTTCTGGGCGGCCAATTATCTGGTCGTCAGCGGAAATGATGCCCCCGATGATAATTCGATAAAAGAATTCTTGCAGCGCATCCACCAGACAAATCGCAGTAACGACTCACGGCATTAAACTCACACCAAACAAGGATACCCATGCCCCCTGTTCTTTATCTCATTGACGGCCATGCCCTGGCCTATCGTACCTATTACGCCCTCAGCGCCGCCGGCGGCGGCCGCTTCCAAACCAGCAGCGGAGAACCCACTGCTGGCGTATATGGCTTTGCCAGCGTCCTCCTGCGCCTGCTGGAACAGGATCATCCCGAATATCTGGCTGTTGTTTTTGATACAGGCAAGACCTTCCGCGATGACATTTTTCCCGAATACAAAGGCACGCGTGAAAAAATGCCGGATGACCTGCGCGCCCAGTTTGACCGCATTTTCCAGCTCGTCGATGCCTTTCATCTGCCCCGCCTGGAAAAAGAAGGCTTTGAAGCGGATGACGTCCTCGGCAGCATCGCTCAGGATGCTGTACGGCAGGGCTTTGGCGTCAAGATCCTCACCGGTGACCGCGATCTGTTGCAGCTGGTCGACGACCGCATCATCGTCAATCTACCCGGCAAAAGCCTGTCCGACTCGCGCGACTTCACCGCCAAAGACGTGGTCGCATATATGGGTATCCGCCCCAAACAGGTGGTAGACTTCAAGGCCCTGGCCGGCGACTCCTCCGATAACATCCCCGGCGTGCCCGGTATCGGCAAAAAAACCGCCATTGACCTGCTGCAGGACTACGAAACCCTTGCAGATATCTATGCGCATATCGACGACCTGCCCACCCGCGCCCAGAACCGCCTGCGCGGCAATCGTGAGTCCGCCGAATTGAGCTACGATCTCGCCCGCATCCGCACCGATGTCGAAATCACCCTGGATATGGAAGCTGCCAACACCAAACATATTGACCTGGCCGCAGTAGACGACTTCTTCCAGGAGATGGAATTCAAAACCCTGCGCACCCGCCTGCGCAACATCCTCTCCACTGACCAGTCCCCGCTCGGCGACCAGCAGTTATCCCTGTTCGGCGAGCCCGCCAAACGGGTCGGCATCCAGGGCAGCTATACACCCGAAGTGATCCTGGTCAACAACCAGGAAGCGCTGGCCGCCCTGTGTGAAGCCCTTAAAGCAGCCGATGTGATCGCCCTGGATACCGAAACTACCTCCACCGACCCTATGCTGGCCGAACTGGTCGGCATCTCGCTGTCTGTACAGGCTGGACAGGGATACTATATCCCCGTCGGCCATCAAACCGATCAACCCCAATTGCCCATTGAGACCGTCATTGAGGCCCTGCATCCAGCCATGACAGACCCTGCCAAAGTTAAAGTCGGCCATAATCTCAAATACGACGGGATCATCCTTGAGCGTAACGGACTGAAAATTGATCCCTACAGTTTTGACACGATGATCGCCGCTTTTCTGATCGCCCCGGCATCGCGCCATCTCGGCCTGAAAGATATGGCCCAGGATGAGCTGGGCATCCGCATGACTCACATCGATCAGCTCATCGGCAGCGGGAAATCGCAGATCACCATGGACAAAACCAGCATTGAAGATGCTGCCGCCTACGCCGCCGCTGACGCAGATGTCACCCTGCAGCTCAAACCCGTGGTACAGCAAAAAATGGCAGAAGTCAACGCCACCGGCATCTTCACCACCATGGAAATGCCCCTCGTGCCCGTTCTGGCGCAGATGGAACAAGTCGGCATCACCCTTGACACAGCTTTCTTCGAAAAATTTTCAGAGGAATTGCTGCAGCGCCAGGAAGAACTGCAGGAAAAAGTCTTTCAGGCAGTGGGATATACCTTCAACCTCAACTCTACCCAGCAGCTTTCCACCGCCCTGTTCGAAAACCTCGGCCTGACCCCGCCCACCCGCAAGAAAACCAGCAGCGGGCACTACTCCACCTCAGCCAGCGTACTGGAAGCCATGGAAAACCAGCATCCGGTCATCAACTGGCTGCTTGAATACCGCGAGGTAACCAAACTCCAGTCCACCTACGTAGACGCCCTGCCCAAGCAGATCAACCCCCTCACCGGGCGGGTGCATACTTCCTTTAACCAAACCGGCACCGTCACCGGGCGCATCTCCTCCAACAATCCCAATTTACAGAACATCCCCACCCGCACCGACCTGGGACGCAGGGTGCGCAACGGTTTTGTGGCTGCCCCCGGCTGCTTGCTGGTCGCCGTGGACTATTCGCAGATCGAGCTGCGCATCGTCGCCCACATGTCTGGAGACAAAGCCATGCTGGCCGCCTTCCGCGCCGGACAGGACATCCACGCCACCACCGCCGCCGCGATTTACGACATTCCCCTGAAAGAGGTCAGCAAAGAACAGCGCCGGCATGCCAAAGCGATCAACTTCGGTCTCATCTATGGCATGAGCCCCTTTGGCCTCACCAACACCACCGGTCTTACCCTGGCAGAAGCCGAAAATTTCGTCAGCGCCTATTTTGAGCAGTTCCCCAAAGTGAAAGAGTACCTGGATGGCCTCCGCCAATCCGCAGCAGATACAGGCTATGTTGAAACCCTGCTCGGCCGGCGGCGTTACTTCCCCAATTTGCAACGCCAGACCAACAACAACCTGCGCCGCCGTGAGGAACGCGAAGCGATCAACGCCCCCATCCAGGGCACCGCCGCTGACATCATGAAACTGGCAATGATCCAGCTGCCCCCGGCCCTGCTGGACGCCGGACTGAAAGCCCAAATCTCCCTGCAAATTCACGATGAGTTGATCCTGGAATGCCCGGAAGCGGAATTGGACGAAACCGTACGCACCACCCAGACCACAATGGAAAACACCTACCCGCTCAGCATCCCCCTGCTCACCGATGCCCGCTCGGGTGATAGTTGGGGTACACTGAAACCATACAAAAACAGTTAAACTCTGTATAATCATATAGACAAACAAACTGACAGCAAGCCAGGCAGCTTCAGTTATGATTGCCTGCAAGAGTGAACCATAAATGCAGTAACGACTTTAGTCGTTACTGCCTGCAAAAAATAACCACTGAAGTGATTACTACAAGGGCAAATATCTTGAAAGATATTTCTCGCACAACAGCAGCAAAACATGAACTGAATCGATGGTTTAACACATGATGGTGAACGTATGACAGGAATCCAGAACGCATTTCGAAGAGCAATGAACCAGGGACATTCTGCCGCCTGGGATCAGAAATGGGAAAAAGCTGCCGGGTTTTACCGCCAGGCGATCGACATCAGCCCCGACAACGCCACCGCCCTGACCAGTTATGGGCTGGCTCTCTTCGAATTAAAAGATTTTGATGAAGCGCTTGGTCTCTATGAAAAAGCCAGCACCCTCTCTCCCAACGATCCCCTGCCATTCGAAAAAATCGCTGAGATCAATGACCTGCAAGGCATGCAGCCGGAAGCCATTCAGGCTTATCTCCAGGCCGCAGACCTGTACCTGAAACAACGCGATGTCGAAAAGGCCATTGACAACTGGCATAAAGTCCTGGCCTTTGATCCCGGCAACCTCGACGCGCACCGCAAACTGGCTCTGGTGCACGAACGGCTGGACCGCAAACTGGATGCCGTCCATGAGTACATCAGCATTGCCAGCCTGATGCAGCACCGTGGAGAAACCAGCAAAGCCATCGAACTGGTAGACTACGCGCTGCGCCTCGTGCCAGACCATGTGGACGCCCTGCAAGCCAAAAACGCTCTGCAAGGCCGCCACCCCCTGCCTCTGCCCGAAGCCCCCAAACCCGCTTCATCGGCGCCTTCAAAAAAGAAAACCGGCCCATTGTCGTCTCCATCCGCTCCAAAATCCCCCAAAACCTCACAGGACCCCATCGCCGAGGCCCGCCGCCTGGCACTGGCCGCCCTGGCGGACCTGCTTTTCGAGCAGGGGGATGTCCTCGATAGCGGCAATAGCGGCCACCGGCGCGGACTTTCCGCCCTTACCGGCGGCAAATCCAGCATGCCCGCCGGAGAGGCAAACCGCAGCCGCATCCAGCTGCACATCGGCCAGGCGATTGAGCTGCAATCTCGCGGCGATTTCAAAAAAGCGACCAGCGAACTTTCCCGCGCCGTCGGGGCCGGTCTGAATCACGCTGCCGCCTATTTCGATCTCGGCCTGCTGCAAAAAGAGCAAAACATGGCCGAAGAAGCCCTCACCCAGCTGCGTCATTCCGTCAAACATCCTGACTATGCCCTCGCTTCGTACCTCTTGATGGCCGAACTCTATCACCGCGCAGACAAAGACGGTGAAGCCGCCGCTGCCTGTGTGCAGGCCCTGCGGCTGGCCGACGCCGCCGTTGTGCCCGCAGAGCAGGCCGCTGACTTGAAGCAGCTCTACGAGCCATTGATCGAAGCCCAATCGCAGGAAACGGACCTCAAAACCCTGCGGGGCATCTATAAGAGCATTACCGCACAGACCTTGCGCCCTGACTGGCGCCAGCATCTGAAAGCCGCGCGTGAGCAGCTGCCCCAGGGTTCACCGGATTCCCCGCCCGTTCCCCTGGCTGAAATACTGCTGCAAACCAGCAGTGGTGAGGTGATCGAATCGCTGTCTTTCGTCACCCAGCTCATTCAGCGTGACAAAACCCGCTCCGCGATGGAAGAAGCCTTCCATACCCTGCAATATTCGCCCACCTTCCTGCCCATGCACACCCAGATCGCTGAAATCCTGATGAAAGAGGACCAGCCCTCCAAAGCGGTCGATAAATTCCTGCTCATCTCGCAGCTCTATAACCTGCGCGGCGAGGCTGCCCAGGCAGCCCGCCTGCTGAACAAGGTGACCCGTGTGGTGCCCATGGATATCTCCATCCGCAAGCAGCTCATCAACCTGCTCGCCGCCCAGGGCGAAATCAATGAGGTTTTGGAACAATACATGGAACTGGCGAACGTCTATTATCAGCTTGCCGAACTGGATATGGCCCGCGAAACCTATACCGAAGCCCTGCGCATGACCCAGCGCTCCCGCAGCAACCAGCAGTGGAATATCAAGATCCTTACCAAGCTGGCCGACATCGACCGCCAGCGTCTCGACTGGCGTCAGGCTGTGCGCGTCCTCGAACAAATCCGCACCCTCGAGCCTGAAGACCCCGATGTGCGCATTGAACTGGTTGACCTCAACTACCGTCTCGGACAGGAACAGGTTGCCATGACAGAGATTGACCGTTTCATCAGTCTGCTGGCAAATGCCGGCAAGCACAGCGTCGCCATCGGCTTCCTTGGCCAGGTGCTGGATCTGATGCCTGACAAGGTTGATCTGCACATGAAACTGGCCCAAATCTACACCATCGCCGGCCGGCGTGAACAGGCCGTCACCCACCTCGACATGCTGGCCAACAAACTCGTCGACCAGGACAGGAATGCCGAGGCCATTGAAGTCGTGGAGGCCATCATCAAGCTCAGTCCTTCCAATCTTCACGAATACCAGAAAGCCCTCATCCAGTTGAGAGCCAGATAGATCATGCACCCTGCCATCCAAAACCGTGTGCGCGGCTGTGCTGTAGGCGCTGCCATCGGCGATGCCCTCGGCATGCCCCTCGAATTCGGGCCGCCTAGCCCGGAAAACGCCCTCGTGCGTGAAATGCAGGACGGGCGCATGCCTGCCGGCAGTTTCACCGACGACACCGAAATGGCGCTCGCTCTGGCGGAATCCCTTCTGTTCCAAAAACCGCTTGACCCGGATGACCTCATCCAGCGTTTTGTTGCCTGGTTCCGCACCCACCCGCCCGACATCGGCATTCAGACCAACCGCATCCTCAGCTGGCTGGCTGCCGGCCACCCTTTCGAGGAAGTGCTGGTACGCACCCAACTGGAAATGCCGGATAGCGCAGGCAACGGCTCACTGATGCGCTGCTGGCCGGTGGCCCTGGCCTGGCTCCAGGGCCGCTCCGAGCGCATCGCCGACACCCGCCTGCAGAGCCAGATCACCCACCCCCACCCCGACTGCCAGGCCGCCTGCGTCTTCACCAACCTGATGATCGTGGATCTCATTCAGGGTGTACCGAAGCAGGAAGCTTTTCAGGCGGCCCTGCAATCTGTCGAACTCTCCGACAATTTCCGTCAGCTGATCGAAAATGCGCCCCGCCAGCAGCGCAAAGACCTGCAAAACACTGGCTGGGTGCGCCATACCCTGGAAAGCGCCATCTGGGGACTGATGAACACCACCTCCTTCAGCGAAGCCGTGGTGCAGGTTGCCAACCTGGGGCAGGATGCCGACACCGCCGCCAGTGTGACCGGCGCCCTGGCCGGTGCCGCCTATGGCCTTAACGCCATCCCTGCCGCCTGGCAGGAACAGCTCCAGGGCCAGTGGCCGCCCCACTCCGGCGACCGGCTGCGCACGGACGACTTCATCCGCATCGCCGATGCCCTGGCGGGGGTTGAGTAAGCAGGAAACGTAGAGCGGCAAACCCCTCCGCTCAACTGCACCCCACCTGCTGTAGCTGTGGACAGGCGCTGCGCGTGACCTGTCTGTCTTCCCCCTTGGATGACCAAATTTTTCGTTTCCCTTTGCTGCTTCGCTCCGTGGTGCTACACATTTCCTGATCCCTGATTGCCTGATCAACGAATTGACGATTCCCTCGCCTCAATCCCTAATTACCGGGTTACCCATTCCCTTTTGAGATATAATCCCATTTATGGACGAACTGGCCCTGATCAACGCCGCGCAAAACGACGACCTGGACGCTTTCAACCGTCTTATCCTGGCCCACCAGGAACTGGCCTTCAATGTCGCCTGCCGCATTCTGGTCAACCCGGACGCCGCCGAAGACGCCGTACAGGAAAGCTTCATCTCCGCCTACAACAGCCTGTCCTCTTTCCGCGGCGGGTCGTTCAAGGCCTGGCTGCTGCGCGTGGTCACCAACAAATGCTACGATGAACTGCGCCGCCAGAAACGCCGCCCGGAGACGGAGCTTAACCCCATCATTGATGACAGCGGGGACGAGATCGAATCCCCCACCTGGCTGGAAGATGACGCCCCCTCCCCCGAAGAACACAGTGAACAAGCCCTGCTGGCTGAGGCGATTGAAGAATGTATCTCCCGCCTGCCGGAAAATTTTCGCATCGTGGCCGTGATGATCGATGTGCAGGATTTCGAATACCAGGAAGTGGCCAAGGCGATCGGCAAACCCCTCGGCACGGTCAAAAGCCGTTTGGCCCGCGCCCGTCATAAACTGCGCGATTGCCTCGCTCATTTCCGGGAACTTTGGGACAGCGAATTTCGTCTAGAGGATGAGGTATCTGTATGAAATGGAAGCGCACAACCCGCCACTGGACTGAACTTTCCGCTTATTTGGACGGACAACTGGCCCCTAAAAAGGCAGCCCGTCTTCAACAGCGGTTGTCCCGTGACGCCGCGCTGCAAGCTGAGTACGAAGACCTGCTGCGCACCCGCGCCATGCTGCGCAGTTTGCCCAAACGCCGCGTCCCGCGCAATTTCACCCTCACCCCGGACATGGTGCGCGCCCCGCGCCGCCAGAAGCCCGGCTTCTTTGTGCCCGTTCTGCGCTTCTCCTCCTCCGCCGCTGCCCTCATGCTGATGCTGACCTTTGCCTTTGAATTGATCGGCGGCGCGCCGCTGATGACACAAACAGCCCAGGATGCCGCGCCCGCCATGGAAATGATATTGGAAAACGCCCCTGCCGAAACGGCAGCAGATGAAGGACCGATGATCCTCGTATGGGGTAAACAGACCGTGCCCGGTCTCGGCGGCGAGATGGCTACAGAGATGGAAGGCCTGGGCGGCGGCCCCCAGGGAGATATCCCCCTGGCAGATGCCGCACCGGAAATGGAAACCATGGTCATGGAAGAAGCCGCTCCCGCCATAGCCGAAGCCCCCATGCCAGCCGCCGCAGAGAAAGAAATAGCGCGCGCCATGCCATCGGATGAAGCCGAAGGTGCACCGCTTGAAGAAGCTGCCGTCGCAGAAAAGGCCTACACAGCAGGATCAGAAGATTCGGTCATCCTCGGCATCCCGCCGGAGGAAGAACAGGGCCAGATCCAGCAAACCGCACCGCCCATCCCCGCCCCCCTGCCCGAACGGCGCGAAGGGATGCCATCCCTCCGCTGGCTGCAAGTCGGGCTGGGCACATTCGCCCTGGGTGCGATGCTGGTCTCTTTCCTCATCCCGCGCAAAAGATATTCATGAAACCGCGCGAGGTCAAATTCTGCCCGTACTGCGGCGTCCCCACAAAAAATCAGCACATCTATGGTGAAATTCATCCAGTTTGCCCCTCCTGCGAGTGGGTCTCCCTGCCCGACCCCAAAGTCGCCGCCATCCTGCTGGTCGAACAGGACGGGGCAGTCCTCCTCGTGCAGCGCGACCGCACCCCCGAGCTGGGCAAATGGAGCCTGCCAGCAGGTTTCGTCAATGCCTGGGAAGACCCGCAGGACGCCGCTATCCGTGAATGTCTGGAAGAGACGGGACTGAAAGTTAAAATAGGGACGCTGGCCGCCATCCTCTCCGGCCGCGAACACCGCAACGGCGCTGACATCCTCCTCCTGTATCGCGCCACCGTCACCGGCGGCACGCTGCAGGCCGGCGATGACGCTGCCAATGCGGGCTTCTTCTCACGTGATGATCTGCCGCCCCTGGCCTTCACCACCAATGAGAAGATCATCTTTGAGCCGGCATATTGGCAGTAAGTGTATTTCATTCACGACTTAACGATATACTTGAATTTATGCCAATGTAATAAATTGAAATCCTTACATAAGCAGGCCGCTGTTGGCTTTGCCAACGCACCATTTCATCCCGTTACGAAAATCTTGGTGAACTCCACGCATGCAGCATCCTCCAACAAAGCATTGGATACTATGTACCACTACGATATTGAAAACAATGATATTTTCACAAATCAATAATCCCTGTTGAAGTGAACATAAATTGGTTAATATCCATATTGTGGAGATCTCTAGACAGGAGCTGGCGAGGCGTGCCTCGCCACTACGCAAATGCAATTTCAACCTGTCTTTGGCTAAAATCCCCGATAATCTGTTGTAAGGACAGGTTTCCAACCTGTCCGTCACCCGCGTCAGCAAATCACAATATTTACCAATCATTACGTATGTCAATAATTGACCAATTACCTGTTTCCTGATCTCTCTCTACCTCCCTTTAATGATAAAATTAACCCATAAGTTGTACACTTGTTCTGTTAACTCTAAAAGAAGGATTTTCACGTGGCAACAAAACCCGGTTCACGCTCAAAATCATCCAAATCCAGCGGCAGACGTTCCACCTCCAGCAAGAGTAAGGGCACATCCACCCGTGGCAAAAGCACCAGCACCCGCAGCAAGCGCACCCTCGGCCGTTCATCTTCAAAATCAACTTCCAGCACAAGCCGGAAAAAGAACACTTCCAAACAGCAGACGCCCCCCGCCATCTGGAGCTGGAAAACGCTCTCGCTTGACCGCAAACTGGACATCGTCGGCGTGGTGCTCGCCCTGCTCGGTTTATTGACCCTGCTCAGCCTGGCCTCCCCGCAGAACGGCCGTCTGACCGGCCTGTGGATGGGTGCTCTTTACTGGCTGGCAGGTTGGGGAGCCTTTGTCCTGCCGGTCGCCCTGATCGCCATCGGCCTGTGGCTCATCTTCCGCAAGATCGAAAAGCTGCCCACCCCTTCCCTGACGCGCATAACCGGTCTGGTGTTGCTCTACCTGGTTTTCCTCACCATCCTGCACCTGGTGGACGGCGGGGGATTAGAAGTCGCTAAAAATGGAGCAGGCGGCGGGCATATCGGCCTTGTTTTCGAACGCCTGCTGGTCGTCGGACTGGGCAAGGCCGGCGCCTGGGTCGTCGTCATCGCCTGGGTTTTTATTGGCCTCTCGATCACCCTCGAAAGCACGATTGCCGACATCATCCACCGCCTCTCGCCGCCGCAGCGCCGCAGACAAGCCTGGAACGGTGCCACTCCGCTCAACGACCTGAACGAACCTGATTTTGATGACGCACTGCCGGATGAATCCCGGAGCAGCGCCGACCTGCCGCCCGATTTTCACGTTCTCCCCGACGGCGGCATCGCCGCAGCAGCGAAAGTCAAACCCAAAAAGAGCCCTCGCAAATCCGGCACAGCGCCCGAAGACAGCGATATCGAACATGAACCCCTGGACCGCACTGTCCCTGCCGTCCCCGCAGCGGCCATTCCCTGGGTGCTGCCCGACCCGGCCATGATCCTTGATCCGGCCAGCCCGATCGCCCTGCAGGAGAACATGGATCAGGAAATGGCGCACGTCATCGAAGAAACCCTGGCCGCTTTCAACGTGCCCGCCCATGTGGTGGCCGTCAACCGCGGCCCGACCGTGACCCAGTTCGGCGTGGAGCCGGATTATATCGAAACCAACCGCGGACGCACCCGCGTGCGCGTCAACAAGATCACCACCCTGCAGGACGACCTCGCTCTGGCCCTGGCCGCGCAGAGCATTCGCATCCAGGCGCCCGTCCCCGGGCAGAGCTATGTCGGCATTGAAGTGCCCAACGTAGAAGTCAGCCTGGTTTCCCTGCTGGAGGGCATGAACAGCAAATCTTACAAACGCATCAAGACGCCTCTGCGCTTCGTGCTCGGCAAGGATGTTTCCGGCCAGCCGCGCGGCGTTGATCTGGCAAAAATGCCTCATCTGCTCATCGCCGGTACAACTGGCTCCGGTAAATCGGTGTGCGTGAATGCCATCCTGACCGCCTTCCTGCTCAACAACAGCCCCGCCAACCTGCGCCTGGTGCTGGTCGACCCCAAACGGGTCGAGCTGACCGGTTATAACGGCATTCCCCACCTGCTTTCCCCGGTCATCACCGATGCCGAGCGGGTGGTGGGCGCACTGCAGTGGATGCAGCGCGAAATGGACAGCCGCTATCACAAATTTTCCAAAGAAGGCGTGCGCAATATCACCGAATTCAACAAGCAATTCCCTGACCGCCTCCTGCCCCATCTGGTAGTCGTGATCGATGAGTTGGCCGACCTGATGATGCTTGCCCCGGACGAGACTGAACGCAGCATCACCCGCCTGGCACAGTTGGCGCGCGCCACCGGCATCCATCTGATCCTCGCCACCCAGCGCCCTTCAGTCAACGTGGTCACCGGCCTGATCAAGGCCAACTTCCCGGCGCGCATCGCCTTTGCCGTAGCATCCGGCGTGGACAGCCGCGTGATCCTCGACCAACCCGGCGCCGAACGCCTGCTGGGCCGCGGCGACATGCTCTTCCAGGCCCCGGATGCTTCTTCGCCAGTGCGCATCCAGGGTGTGTTTGTTTCCGAAACCGAAACCCAGCGCCTGGTGGAATACTGGCGCGGCATGGCCGAGTCCCTGCAGCACCCGGAGCGCATCCCCGGCGACCGCGTGGACGACATTCCGCGCGGTGTGCCCCTGCATCAGGCCCCCTTATGGGATGAAGAAGAGGAAGACCCCAACAAAGACACCCTGTATGATTCTGCGGTTGACCTCGTGCGCCGTGAAGGCCGTGCCTCGATCACCATGCTCCAGCGGCGCATGCGCATTGGCTATACCCGCGCCGCGCGGCTGATCGATTCGATGGAAGAGTCCGGCATCATCAGCCCCAACCTGCCCAATTCCCAGACGCGCGAAGTGTGGGATTACGGCGACATCGGCCCGCCGGCAGAATAGAAAGACCAGTGTTGGAGTACACCTGTACAGATTAATTGCCATCGTATAAAACACCACGATTATTATTGCAGGGACAGGTCTCCTGACCTGTCCGCCGACTGCGGTGGAGACAAGTTTTATAAATCAATTTCTACAGATATCAATCATCAACACCGGGTTTCCAACATTGCAAGAAAGATTCCGCGATCCTGCATCCTTCGACAAGCTCAGGGTGCAGCGCACCCAGTGTGCGGAAATACACTGAGCAAGCGCTTGCCACTTCAAGCATCTGCCCCTGGAATAGCGTGGAAATGGCGCGAGCTTTTGTCTAACCAATCTCTAAAACACTACGCTCCCGCGCCTATGTTACAATCGCAGCAAATGAGCGAGGAGAAAAAATGAACATGAAATTTCACCACAGCATGCTGATATCAATCATTTTTCTGCTGACGGTTGGATGTGCAGCCTTTGCAAAACCTGCCCCCACGTCACTCCCCCCCGCCGTAACCGAAACACCCCTTGCTGAAACCGCCACACCTACCATCATTCCTTCACCTGTACCTCCAACCGCCACTGTACCTGCCGCCATTCAAGCTTCTGTGAAACCTGACGGCCTCAACATGCGCGAAGGCCCCAGCCCGCTGCACCCGATCGTTGCCACCTTCAAAAAAGGCGATCTTCTCACCATCACTGCCCGCGCCAGAGGCAGCCAGTGGGTCAAGGTGCAGTCCAATGCAGGAAAAACCGGCTGGATGTACACCCCCCACCTGTCCTTCACGGTTGACATCAACAGCGCACCCATCGAGGAAATCGAAGACAGCTTCAATGTCAAGGGCATGATCGCTGACGGCAGCGGACAGCCGATTGAAGGCGTCTCCATCGCCCTGCTCCCGTTGAGCGGCAACCAGGCTTACCGCATCGACACGGTTAGCGGCCCGGACGGCCAGTTCTACGCTTACGTACCCGTCAACAGCTACACCTCGTGGCGCGTGAGCATCACCGGCGTGCGCTGTGGCAGCCGCATCGCTGATGCCAATTGTTCGATCAGTAATTATTTTGCGATCAAAGAGAATACGGATATCGTCCTGCCCCAGCTTGACCCGCTGGAGTTTGTTTACCAGCAAGCCACCAGCTCCATCACCGGTATCGTCAGGGACTGGCAGGGCACGCCCGCCGCTGACATCCGTGTGTTTGCCGTGCGTACCAACGACGGCGCCCGCGCCTGGGGCAGCTCACAGGAAAACGGCCTCTTCACCCTGCCTGCCGGGGACGGCGTGTGGGAAGTATATGCTGCATTATTGAACCCTGCTGTAGATGGAAAACGCGTGACCGTGCAGATCACCGCCGGTCAGCCGCCCGAGCCAGTTGAGCTTGTAAGGCCGTAAAAATTAATTTTGTCATTGCGAGGAACCGAAGGCGACGCGGCAATCCCCCGGCCAGGAGATTGAAATTGCTTCGTCGAGCAAAGCTCTCCTCGCAATGAAAAAACAAAGGATTTTCGCCGCTAAACTTTTGGTATCTTTGAAAGATTTATCCCATCTCCCCCATAAGCTGCATCACCACTGCCGTCGTGACCACGGCGGCGGTTTCCATTCTGAGAATGCGCTTGCCTAACGTGACCGGCTGCACCCCTGCCTCCCGCGCCGCGGCGGCTTCTTCATCCGAAAAACCACCCTCCGGGCCAATCAGGGCTGCCACTGTTCCCCCCTCTGCGGGCACACCTGTCAGCGCCCTCTTAAGGCTATACGCATGTTCTCCCGTCCAGGGAATCAGCGCCACATCACTGGCTGTGGCGGCCGCAACTGCCTTTGTAAACGGCATCACTGCGCCCAGTGTTGGAATGCACCCCCGCTCGCACTGCTCGGCTGCCTCCTGGAGGATCTTCTGCCAGCGCGGAAATTTCTTCTCCACCGCTCTGGCATCCTGCACCAGGCTGCGGCGGGAGATGACCGGCACAAAGGCCGCCGCGCCCACCTCGGTGCATTTTTGCAGCATCCACTCGAATTTCTCACGCTGTGACAGACACAAATACAGGGTCAGCCGCGCCTGCGGTTCGCCTTCTGCCCGGCGGGAAGCCAACACTTCGCCGCTCAAAACACCCGCCGCGTCCGACCGCAGTACCACCTCAAATTCACTGCCCAGATTGTCCAGCACGATCACCTGTTGACCAGCCTGCAAGCGCAGCACGCGCCGCAGTTGATGCTCCGTCCCGGACGGGAAGGCCACCACGCCATTTTTCAAACATTCCGGCGAAAGAAAAAAGCGGTGCATCGTCATGCTTCTCCTCTGGCTGCCATTTTCGCTGCCTTTGCGGCAGCCTTCGCGGCCTTGCGATCCAGCCCGTCAATAACGACCGTATACTCCCCGCGCGGCTCCACCGTCCCGAAATGGGCGATCAGCTCGGACAACGTCCCGCGGTCCACCATTTCAAACATCTTGGTCAGGTCATTGGCCACCGCTGCCTGCCGGTCGCCATATACAGCCAGCGCATCTTCCAGAAAGGCCGTCAGCCGGTGCGGGCTTTCATAAAACACCAGGGTATGCGGCGAATCCACATCTACCGCGAAAAAATTCTGCCGGGCGCCGGACTTGCGCGGCGGGAAGCCCCGAAATGTGAAGCTGTTCACCGGCAAACCGGACACCACCAGCGCGGTGATGACTGCCGTCGGGCCAGGAATGGCCGTCACCGGTATCCCGGCTGCCACCGCGGCCCGGACGAGAATGAAGCCCGGATCCGAGACCGCCGGGCTGCCCGCGTCGGTGACCACCGCCACCTTCTTGCCCGCCTCCAGCTCGTGCAGCAGTTTCGGCAGAGCTTTTTGTTCATTGTATTCATGGAAAGACATCTGCGGCTTCCTGATCTCGAAATGCTTCAGCAGCATGCCGGTCTTGCGCGTATCTTCCGAAGCGACCAGGTCTACCTCGCGCAAAGTTTCCAACGCGCGCAGGGTGATGTCACCTAAATTACCAATCGGGGTTGCAACCAGATAGAGCATCCACTGCCCTCCTGTGGAGTGTGATTTTGATGTTTCGAGTATATCATGGGGGACAAGCGTCAATTCGTTGATTAGGCAATTAGGAATTGGTCATTTAGGCAACCAGGAAATCAAAATCACAGAGGGAAGAGCGCTTTTTTTTTGCAAGTTCGGATATACTAATAACGGAAATATACAAACGATAAAAAAGGACTGGCTCATGAAATTTTCAAGATTATTCTGGATTCCCGAAGAAAAACGCCTGCCCGTGGTCTGGCGATTGATCCTACAACTGATCTTTATGTTCCTCCTGTCCCTCCCGATTGGCGTTTTACAACTCTTTTTAATGACAGGCTCCATTCAACCCACTGCCGGGCTAATCATTGGGCTAAACATTCTTACCATACTGGTAACCCTGGCGGGATTTGTCGGCAGCATTTGGCTCACCGGGCGTCTGTTCGGCCGCCGTAAATTCGCCGACTTTGGCGTCCGTTTCTCGCGCAACTGGTGGATCGACCTGGGCTTTGGCGCCCTGCTGGGGGCATGCCTGATGGCCCTCATCTTTCTGGCCGAATATGCGCTCGGATGGGTCACCATCACGGACACTTTCCAGATGGACTTGCTACCTTTCCCCTTCTGGGCCGGGATTGCGCTGCAGCTGCTGCACTACGTCACCGTTGGCATTTACGAAGAATTTCTTTTCCGCGGCTTTCATCTAAAAAACCTGGCAGAAGGGTTCAACGTCTTTAAACGCATCAATCCACAAACGGCAATTGTGATCAGCCTCCTACTATCTTCCGTGGTTTTTGGCCTGGCGCATCGCGCCAATCCCAATGCTACCTGGATTAGTTCATTCAACATCGTCCTGGCCGGCATCTTCCTGGCCGCTGGCTACGTCCTCACTGGTGAACTCGCCATCCCCATCGGCATTCACATCACCTGGAATTTCTTCCAGGGCAATGTGTTTGGCTTCCCGGTCAGCGGCATAGATTCCGGTGCGACGTTGGTCGCTATCAAACAAAGCGGGCCGAAGCTTTTCTCCGGCGGCGCCTTTGGCCCGGAAGCCGGGCTGATCGGCATCGTCGCCATGTTCCTCGGCACCGTACTGGTCTGGTGGTATATCAAACTGCGCTACGGCAAAGCCCTGCTGTGGGAAAAACTGGCCGTACCCGAGTTCCTGCCCAAACACCAGGCCAAGCTGGACGCCGCTGCAGCCAAGATTGCCACAGCAGATGAACCTGTTGAAGAACCTTTTTCGTAGGGGCGATTTGCGTGTAAGGGCGATTTGCGTGTAAGGGCGATTTGCGTGTAAGGGCGATTTGCAAATCGCCCCTACTTCATTTACGGAGGCTTTCCATGACAAATCCTTTTTCCAATCTTGACTCCCGTGTCCATCAAATCCTGCACGACTGGCACGTGCCCGGCATGGCGATCGGTGTCGTGAAGGATGACAAGATTGTCCTCAACGCGGGCTATGGCCTGCGGGATGTGGAACAAAACCTGCCCGTCACCCCTGACACCGTCTTTGGCATCGCCTCGGTCAGCAAAGCC
>Ga0334890_1000465_pt1 | contig 72322 bp, 70 predicted proteins | sample GraSluR1_MG_3_FD_207220 | JGI IMG/M metagenome (GOLD analysis project Ga0334890, IMG submission 207220) | Sludge microbial communities from methane-producing bioreactor in Wageningen University, Netherlands - Granular Sludge_31_08-R1 | ecosystem: Engineered > Bioreactor > Anaerobic >... | reverse complement strand
CAAAAACACTGCTACACTTATTCATAGGGGAGACCACCTTTCGGGTTTTTTGTTAGCTTGCAATTACCAATCTACCCGATTGGGACTCCCCTTTCAATATGAAAAAGTTATTTTGGACAGATGTGATAATAATTAAAAATAATAAATTAATAATATGGGGTTATGATAAACTTTTTATGTCTTTGAATAACTAAAATTTATTTAAACATTAAAAGAAAAATGAGTCTTATGTAAGGATTTAGTAATTATATTTGCTTCAATGATGTGAGGTTTTTATGAAAATCCTTATAACTGGCAAAAACAGTTATATAGGGATGAGTTTTGAGAAATGGTTAAATCAATGGCCTGATGTTTATCAGGTAGATACTATCTGCCTGATAAATGATAATTGGGAAAATTATGATTTTTCTCAATATGATGTTGTGTTTCATGTTGCGGGTATTGTCCATCAAAAAGAAAAACCGGGAATGAAAAATTTGTATTTTTCAATAAATAGGGATCTTGCAATAGAAGTAGCAAAAAAAGCCAAAAAATCAGGTGTTAAGCAATTTATTTTTATGAGTAGCATGGCGGTATATGGATTAGAGGGGAAAATTGAAGAACAAGTTATTATAAACAAAAATACACCCTGCAATCCAAATTCTTTTTATGGAAGAAGCAAGCTTGAAGCTGAAAATGAAATAAATAAATTAGGAGATAATCATTTTTCTATCGCTATTATTCGAGCTCCAATGGTTTACGGCCCAAATTGTCCCGGTAATTATAGATTTTTAAGAAAGTATGTAAGGATGATAAGAATTTTACCTGATATTAAAAACCAAAGAAGCATGATATTTATTAATAACCTCACTGAATTTATAAGGCTCTTGATTGGCCAGCAAGATAGAGGATTGTTTTTTCCACAAAATAAGGAATATGTAGATACATTAAACATGACAGAAATAATTGCCCATTTTTATGGAAAGAAAATATTAAAATCAAAAGCTTTAGGTGGATTAATGAGAGCTGGAAGGAACACGTTTCCAATAGTGAATAAAATATTTGGCAATCTTACTTATGATAAAAACTTATTCCAGCATTATGACTGGAATTATTGCAAGGTAGGATTTGAAGAATCGATAGAGCTTACTGAAAAGAATATGGTTTAATGAAAAGTAACATTGGGGTAAGAATGGATTAGAAGTAATCTTTCATTGATAAATTGTTTGTTAATCAAAACTCATCCCATCCTTAATATTTTTCTAAAGCTTCTTCAGCATATTTGTCTAAAACATATTTAAAATCGGCAGACCTTCTTAAGACCATCATTTCATATTCATCTTTAAATTCTTCGGAAATGCTATAAACGCAAATTCCTAAAAGAGCTTCGGTTTGGAAAACCGAATGGCATTCTTGAAGAAAAACCAAATCTAAATGATAGGGTAGAAATAAGTCTTCAAAGTCATTATATATGTTCGAGTAGACTTTGTGTCTATCCGGAATGCTTTCAATATGTTGAGAAAATACAATTCCAACATCGATATCAGCTAAAGGATCTTTGATATCTACTTTTTCTCCATTGAGGAGTTTTAATGAATTTTCTTTCTGCGAGCCAAATATATAGACCAAAGCAATATTATATTTTTGACAAATGTCTCTTAGCTTTTCTATCTTCTCCATATTTCACATTATACCAAAGTTCTAACCTGGAAATACTTGTGAGTCGAAAAGAGCTATGGAATTGAGGAACTGTGGAAGTGTGCAAAAAACTTAAATTAAAAAAAAGGAGAGTGGATAAGTAAAATGAAACTAAAAAGTGCACAAAATTGAGTTGCCAATAGAAATAATAAATTTTAGAGTCGTTAAATTGTCCGGTTATTTCTGTTTTGTTATAATAAAATAAATGTATTGTTTTATCCTTGGTTAGGAAAAGGAGAATTATAGAGATGGTAAATATTCTAAAGGAAAAATTGATTGAGGAAATAGAGAAGCTTCCAGAAGATCGAATCCAGGAGGTCCTTGATTTTGTGGGTTATCTTAGAACAAAAGAGGCAAAAGAGGTTTTGGAAAGAGTTGAAGAAGGCCTAGATCCTCAAAAGGATCCTATATTGAAGTTCATTGGAGGAGTATCTCATGGATCCTTAGCCCATGAGATTGATAAGGAGTTGTACGGATCGTGATGCTTTTTATTGACACCTGGGGTTGGCTTACCCTTCGTGATAGGCGAGAAGAAAACTTAGGAAATTAAAGCATTTTATGTCCTATACCAATTATCGCTTCTAAGGTTCTTCGAAGGAAGTTTTTGGCTGCGGCAACACTTCTCTTTTATGATAGAAAAGGCTTTTTATCCAAGGCAGACAGATCTTGAATTTCGTTGAGGATAGATGCTAATACCGCTTTTAAACAACAGATAATGATGAAAAGACCGAGGAAGGGTATAAGCAAAAAACGCTGAGGGGGCGAGGGGAATTTTTAAAATTAAAGACCGATGGGGAGAGAGGGCGAGGGGGTATTGGCAGAAAACGCCGAGGGGGAGAGGGGGCGATGGGGCGAGGGGGAGAAAAAGAAGAATAATAAATAAAGAAATAAAGAAAAAACTGAAAAGATGAGATCCTCACACCCTCGAAAAACGAGGGCTCAGGATGACGCCTGCGGTGTCAAATGAGATCCTCAGAGTTTCAAAAAACCTCACAATATCTTTTTATCATAGCTTTTTTTTATCCGGTTCACGGCTCACTCCTCACGGTTCACTGGTTTTGATAAATGAGATTGCCACATCACTTCGTTCCTCGCAATGACGGAGCAGGAAAAAATTCAAATCCCCCTAACACCCTTTGCTAAAGGGGGAAACGATTCCTGGGTAAGTATTTTCATCCTCATCTGGTGCCACAAAAGTGGCATGAAGGTTTATCCTATCCTGAAAATCTATTTGCGGGCATGATAAATCAAACCCCTTCTGATAATTTTTTAAGATTGGGGGAACGCAATTTAGTGCCAACGACTACTGGATGAACCAATCAGATTTCTGTATTTTTTTAAAAGAGATATAATAATAAAAGATATTTCTAAATTAACATGGAGCCGTAATGATGCAAAATAATACATTTGTTTTTACTGGTGTCATTATAAAAGAAAATAATGTGTTTAGTTCGATTTGTATCGAAATTGATGTCGCTTCTGAAGGATTGACCCCAGAAGAAGCCAAGTCGAACCTCATAGAAGCGGTGTCTCTCTATCTAGAATCAGCAATTGAGAATGGTCTACCGGTTTTTCGACCAGTTCCTAAAAATAAAAGTCCTCTAATGAAAAGTCCGGATCAAGTAACCGAAGTCTTTGATATCAAAATATCACTTGATGTAAAGGTTCATGTCTGAATTTCTTGCTCTACGTCCCCAACAACTCATTCAAGCCCTTAAGAAAGCCGGCTTCAGCATCGAAAGAACCAAAGGAGCCATATTCAAATGAAAAAAGGAAACCTTCTTGTGACCATCCCCTACCATAAACGAGATCTTTCACGAAATACACTCCAATCAATCCTTCGTCAATCCCGATTATCAATCGAAGATTTAAAGACTCTTTTGTAAGCCTAATTTATTCTAATTTGGAATTTTGGGGTCTATCCTGTAAATACACGGGCATGATAAATCAAGCCCCTACCAAAGAATATAAAATGGAGGGGCGCAATGTATTGCGCCCATTCTTTAATTAATGTAGCGACATGCCTTGGCATGACGAATCTATTTCTAAATACAGGAACTATTAAAGGTGAACAAGAAAATAAAGGCACACCCCCCAGTATCTCCTCAATGATGGAATGAATTCAACAATTCCCTTCCGTGGAGGGATACCACTTGATGGAGAGGAGGGTGTTTTTATATCTTTAATGGTTGTCCTAAGACACTACGAAAGAAATAGATATAAAGGATGAGATCCTCACGGCTTCGAAAAGCGAATCCTCAGGATGACACCCGTGGTGTCAGATAAAATCCTCCAGGTTTCAAAAAACTCCAGAATGTCGTTTTTATCATCACTGACTTTTATTATCCGGTTCTCGGCTCACGACTCACTCCTCACGGTTCACGGTATTTTCGGGCAAAAAGAGTTGAACTGACGAATGGATTGTTAAATCAATTTAAATTTTATAAAATGAGAAGAATAAAGTAGAGAGGTTTTAAGTATGGCGAGAACAACGGTTGGAAAAGAGTGACTGATTTAGAAAATGCATTAATGCAGATGGTCTATCAGTCGAGGCAAACGGATATTCGCTTTGCTGCTTTTGTTGACGAAATGACTGATTTCAAAAACGAGATGGCGACTTTTAAAAATGAGACGAAGGTATATATGGAGCGATTGGATAATATTACAGCTGATATGAACCGAAAATGGGGAGAATTAGCCAATAAAATGGGCACTATCGATAAAGATATCGTTGCCCCTGGCTTCCCTTTTCTAATTGAAAAAACTTTTAATTTTTCTGTTGAAGATATTGGTGTTCGAAGGAGAATAAAAGACCAAGAAGGTAATTCCTGGGAGTTTGATGTGGTAGCCCGAGCAGGTGAATACCTTTTTATAATTGATGTGAAAAGCTCCTATAACAAAATTGAATATATTCATTATTTCCACGAGGTTCTTCTTCCGAAAGCCAAAGAACTTCTTCCAGAGTTTAAAATTCAGGAATACCGACTTGTCGGCTGCATTACTTCTTTCCGTCTTGAAGATTCGATTATTAATAAAGCTTCTGAAATGGGAATTCTGGCTATATCCTTAGGTGGGAGCTACCTAAACTTTCTTAATTTTGAAGTAGTCAGAAGTAATCTTTAAATACTTGAATACCAAGTGGAACGGTATAATAAAGAACAGAAAAGAAGATTATTGGTAAAACCACTTATTAACGAATGGTTGTAAAACAATGTAATAAATATATATAATTCGATCAGAAAAGAATTTTTTAAATTATAAAAGCTTAAAAATGAAAAAGATTACATGATGGTTATGGAGAACAAGAATAAACTTTACCTACCATTTAAAAGATTGTTTGACTTTGTTGTTTCTTTAATTGGAATTATTGTTTTATCACCTTTTTTTCTTATCATTCCAATTTTAATAAAGCGAGATTCACCAGGTCCGGTATTCTTTAGACAAAAAAGGATTGGTAAAGGTAATAAAGAGTTTATGATTTTTAAGTTTCGAACGATGAGAATTGATACTCCAAATGTTGCTAAAGAAATATTAAAGAACTCACCAAATGGAATGGATACCTATATGACCGAAGTTGGTAAAAAATTAAGAAAAAATGCTTTCGATGAGATACCGCAAATAATTAATATTCTTAAAGGAGACATGTCTTTAGTTGGGCCTCGACCAGCACTATTTAATCAGTATGATCTCATTAAAATGAGAACAGAGAAAAACATTCATTCAATAAGACCGGGTATGACCGGTTGGGCAATAATAAATGGTGGAGAGGACTTAAGTCTTGAGGAAAAGGTTGATGCCGACGAGTATTACTTAAAAAACTTATCATTTGGCTTGGATATCAACATAATTTTAAAAACTATTAGTGTGATGAGAAGCAAAAAGGGAGTATATTGATATCAAAAGAAGTCATTTTTATTGGCCTTAAATTTTAAAAATCGTTACTTTTAATTCAATATTAAGATAAAATATTTAGAGAATATGGTGAAATTGTGGCTAGGGAGGAGTTTTATGGAAGAAGAAGTGTCTTTATATGATTTATTTGAAGTTTTAAGCCGGCGAAAAAAATTAATGTGGGGAATATTTTTATTGGTATTTGCCTTGGGAATCCTCTATGCCGGTTATATGCGTTATTCTTCCAAAGACTATGAAGCCGTTGCGACTATAATGGTGAATACGGTTAGCTTGACAGGGATTGTGCAATCAGAGGATGCTTATGAAAACTTGCTGAATGCAACTATATCCTATCCCCAATTTACCAATGAAACTTATATGACAATAGCTACAAGTATTGTGATTATCGAGAAATTGATTGGAAATTTGGACCCATCAGAAAATTACACTGTTCAGAGTTTGAGTAAAAAGCTAAAAGCCGAATATTCTGAAAAAACCAATCTGATGAAATTAACAGTTAAGGATAAAAACCCTGAACGAGCAGCTGAAATAGCGAATAACTGGGTAATTGTTTTTAAGGAGGCATTAAATGAGTCCATTCAAGATCAGTTCAATAAGATAATTGAACTGGTAACCATCCGAGTGGATGCCGACAGGAAAGACCTTGACTGGGTTTCTCAAGAAATAGAATTGATAAAAGAAAAGAATATGGATCGTATCGTAATTCAAAAAGAGATGGATAAATTGACCGAACAATATCTTGATTACCAAAAAACACTGGTTGATTTAGATTTTATAGTTAAAGTCCAGGAAGTTGAGATTCAAAAAACCAAAGAAAGTCTTGAGAAAGAAAGCCAATTTATTGAAATCAAAAAATCGATTTTAAACGAACCGATTATTATGGGGTATTTATTATCTACCGAAGGACCAATTGAACCTATGTCTTTTTCAATTATAAGTCAGGAGTTGAACCAAAATTACATAGAACTATCCAGAAAGCTTGCTGATCTGGAAATTTGCTTAGCTGGTGATTTGAAAAGGAAAGAGACACTCCAGGAATCGGGAATCATTGAAGACCTTCATAAGAAGATTTTAGGAAAGCAGACACAATTACTTAAACTTGAAAAAGAATTGGGAACTCTTGAGAAACAGTATGAAGTTTATTTTAATAATTACCAAACATCTTTTAGAAAATTGGATGAAATAAAAACTTTAACTTCAGCTTGGACAGAAGATACTAATGTAACTTTGCTTTCTAAAGCAATTCCACCATCTGAACCAACGAGGGGTACTTCAGCTAAACTTATTTTGGCAGTGGCAGCAGTAGTTGGGCTTTTCTTGGCAATATTTATGGCCTTTTTTGTTGAATTCTTAGATAAGATGAAGCAGTATAAGAAAGTATAAAAGGATTTCTGCGCTTATTTCTTTCAGTTTAGTTCTTTGGTAGGGGCTTGGTTTATTAAACCCGTGGGTTTTTATTTATAAAAGAAATAATAAAAGAATTGTTCTTAAGAGATTGCCACGTCACTACGTTCCTCGCAATGACGACTAAATAATTCCTCTTCACCGGAGAGATATCGCGGAATGACTGAGTGGGTTGGATAGGTAAAATATTGTATTTACAGGATAGATAAAGGGGCTTCTTTTTACTTGCAATGGAAGGTGTTGGCAGCAGTTTTTTAATATATATTGAGAAATAGAAATAATTGTTTGAGATTTAAATAAAATTTTACTAAGGAAAGATTTGAAATATGTTTTCGACTAGAATAAAATTTATCATTGATTTTTTAGCTTTTTTCTTAGCCACGATAATAGCGCTTTGGTTGCGTTTAGATCTCAATATCTATACTGTCATTAACCGTTACCAGCAAGCACTTTTCTGGGGAACATTGGTTAATAGTATTCTTGGTTTATTTTTTATATTCTACTATCAAACCTACCGGCAAATTTGGAGATACACCAGCTTCAGGGAAATTATTCAACTCATTAAGGCCGTTCTCTTGGTAACCGCCTTTTTTATTGCTATTATTCTTCTTTTTTTTCGTGGAAACTTTCCTCGCTCGGTTTTCTTTTTATCGCCAATAATTAGCTTTGGGATTATGCTAATCCCTCGTTTTATTATTGGGTATTATTCTGAAAGGTCGCTTAGTATATTAAAAAAGGATACCAAAAAAGCTTTGATTGTTGGGGCTGGGGATGCCGGGGAGAAAATCTACCGGGAAATCAATCGACATATTGAGCTGGGTTATCGAGTGGTCGGTTTTGTTGATGACGATGCGAGAAAGATCAATTCCCATCTCCATGGGATCCGAGTATTGGGAAAAATCGATAAGCTCCCTGAGATTGTCAAGAAGAAAAATATTGATACGGTTGTTGTAGCCATACCCAGTGCCGGAAGAAAAATCATTCAAAGGGTTTATGATTTAGTTTCTCCGCTTAAAATTGAAACCTTAGTCATGCCAGGGATTTATGAATTAATTGGGAAAAAGATATCATTTGACATCTTAAGACCATTTAAAATGGAAGATTTGCTTTCCCGTGATCCAGTTTTTTTTGATATGCAGAAAGTTGCCGCTTATTTTTCAGGAAAACGGATATTAATTACTGGAGCCTGTGGTTCAATCGGAAGTGAAATCAGCCGGCAATTAGCAATTAGTGGGGTTGAGCTCATATTGTTGGATAACAACGAAACCGGTATTTTTGACCTTAATAATGAACTTAGTATTTTAACTCAGGTTCATCCTTTGGTTGGTGATATCCGGTGTTTGGGAAGAATGAAAAATATCGTAAAAATATATCATCCCAATATGATATTTCATGCTGCTGCCTATAAACATGTTCCTCTTATGGAGGAAAATCATGAAGAAGCTTTTCTTACCAACATAGTTGGAACCTTGAATTGTATTGAAGCTATGGGAGAAGAAGTCGAAAAATTGGTAGCCATTTCTACTGATAAAGCGGTTGAACCGGAGAATATGATGGGTTTAAGCAAAAAAATGGCTGAAATTTTGATTTCTTCGTCGATAAAATCAAAGCTTGGTTCCAAGATGGTAGTTGTCCGGTTTGGAAATGTATTGGGAAGCCGGGGAAATGTTTTGGAAGTTTGGAAAAGTCAATTACAGAAGAATCAACCCCTTACTATCACCGATCTGGCGATGAAAAGATATTTTATGACCACCCAAGAAGCGGTAACTTTAGTTCTGGAAGCGAGTCTATTAGGCGACAATGGTGGAACCTATGTGTTGAAGATGGGTGAATTGATTCCTATATTAGATATGGCAAAAGAATTTTGTAAAATACAGGGATATGATTTAGGAAAAGATGTTCAGTACGAAGTAACCGGTATTCGTTCTGGTGAAAAGATCATTGAAAAACTTTGGGAAGATGATGAAGAGGTTTCAGACACTGTCCATCAGAAAATTTTGAAAATTGTAAACAACGCTGACTCCTTATCGTGGGATGATTTGGTACAGTTTGTCCGAGATTTGGAAAAGAGAATCCTGGAAGGAAAACCGGTTGAAGTTAAAAGTGAGATTATGGAATTTTTGAAAAGGAATTCAGAAATTTAGACAATAAAAGTCGTTTCTCCATTTTGCGAATTTTTTTCGATTCACGGCTCACTTTTCACGGTCCACAGTTTTTATGCTCCTCGCTGTTTTTCTTCTTATTTTAGCTGGTTTGATATAATAAAATTACCTTTGAAGGTAAAAAACCAAAATGAGGATTAGATTTTTATATAGTTTAGTAGTATGAGATATGGGTGAAAACCAAGATTCGACATGCCATGGCATGTCGCTACATTAAAAGGGTGCAATAAATACCGAGATGGTGAGGGGGATTTTTAAAAGACGAGGGGGAGAGGGGGCGAGGGGGAGAATGATAAAAGAATTAAAGGATAAAAGAAAAAAATTAAAAGATGAGATCCTCACGCGGGAAAGCACCGCTCAGGATGACGCGTGTAGCGTCAGATGAGATCCTCACGGATTCGAAAAGCGAATTCTCAGGATAACGCATCGTTTTGTTTCCTTCTCCCTTGATGGGAGAAGGTGAGGATGAGGGTGAAAACCCTGAGTGTGAACCAGATTTGGTATTTTAAAATTAAGGCTTGGTGTGAATATCCAAGTATCCCCCTCACCTTAATCCTCTCCCACCAGGGGAGAGGAAAGAAAGAAAATAGATTTACAGAATAGAAAAACTGGTTAGGAGTGTGACCGATGAAAGAAAAACCAATATCAAAGGCAGTGATCCCGGTGGCTGGATATGGAACCCGTTTATTACCGGTAACCAAGTCTCAGCCGAAAGAAATGCTACCGATTGTCGATAAACCAGCGGTTCAATATGTGGTGAGAGAAGCCATCGATTCGGGAGTAGAAAGTATTCTTTTTGTTACCGGCCGAGGGAAAAGAGCCATTGAAGATTATTTTGATTACGCCGTGGAATTGGAATTGGAATTGGAAAATAAAGGAAAACTTGATCTCTTGCAGGAAGTTCGTGATATTGGCGACATGATTCGAATATTTTATGTACGTCAGAAGCTGCAAAAAGGCTTAGGAGATGCCGTTTACCAGGCAAAACGCTTTATTAATGATTCACCTTTTGCGGTTTTGTTAGCTGATGATATCATTGATTCCACTGATCCGGTGCTTCGACAAATGATCGATTTATATCGTAAAAGACCAGGGATAATTTTGGCAGTGACCCGGATTCCTCAAGAGGAGATTTCGCAATGGGGTGTCATTAAGGGGAAGGAAATAGGAAAGGGAACATTTAAGGTTGAAGATATGGTTGAAAAACCCGATCCTGGCGAAGCCCCTTCCGATTTAGCAATTATTGGCAGGTATATTTTAACCCCGTCAATATTCGAGGTGATTGAGAAGGTATCCCCAGGAAAAGGAGGAGAAATCCAACTCACTGATTCGATTCGAAGCCTCTTAAAAAAAGAGGAAATTTACGCTTATGAATTTCAAGGAACGTATTATGGAGTGGGGGATAAGATTGGGTTTTTAAAAGCAAATGTGGCCTATGCCTTAAAACGGAAAGATATTGGCGATGAGTTGAAAGGATTTTTAAAGCAGATTATCGAAGAAGAAAAATAGGGTGAACTCACGATTTTGAATGGATAGTTGTATACTATAGATATTTAGTTCTTGAGAGAGGTGTAGGAATCGATGGAAGTCATGAGTTATGGTGGTTGGGAAAAGTGTATAAGAATGGAAAATGGCAAAATTGAATTAGTGGTTACTCAGGAAGTCGGTCCTCGAGTGATTCGAGCCGGTTTCATTGGGAAGCAAAATTTATTTAAAGAATTTCCTGATCAAAAGGGCAAAGTTGGTGGAGACGAATGGAGAATTTATGGGGGACATCGTCTTTGGCATGCACCAGAAGCTATACCACGAACTTATTTCCCTGACAATCATCCAGTGGCAGTTGCTGGGAATAAAAATATTTTAGTTTTAACTGCTGAGACTGAAAATACTTCGGGGATTCAAAAAAAGTTGATTTTACAGTTATCGGAAAATGAAAATCGAATCAAGGTAACTCATCAGCTTTTTAATCAAAATCTCTGGCCGATTGAGTTTGCCGTCTGGTCATTATCAGTTATGAACATTGGGGGCACGGCAATAGTACCCCAAGAACAATTTGTTCCTCATACTGATTTATTGACTCCAATCCGACCGATGGCTTTATGGGGATATACCAACATGAATGATCCGCGTTGGCGGTGGGGGCAAAGATATGTGACTCTCCAGCAAAGAACGGATATGAAAGAACCAACCAAAGCTGGATTTGGGAATAAAAAGGGTTGGGTAGCCTATGGAGTCAACGGTTTTTTATTCATTAAGATAAGTAGCTATCAAGATGGAGCATCATACCCTGATTACGGGTCGTCAACCGAGCTTTATACCAATCCGGACATCTGTGAGGTAGAAACTCTCAGCCCACTTAAGTTAATAAATCCAGGAGAAATGCATGAACATATTGAAAACTGGTTCTTATATAGCGATGTGCAGTTTAAAAATTCCGATGAATCGATTGATCGTAACGTATTACCAATGGTTGAAAAATCAATGGAAATTTTAAAAGGATAACCGGGGAGGTATAAATGAGAATTACCTTTTTAGGAGCAGCTCGAGAAGTAACCGGTTCCTGTTATCTAATCGAAGGACGGAATAAACGTTTTTTAATTGACTGTGGTATGGTGCAGGGAAGTGGTGAAGAAAGAAATGCTGCTTCTTTTTCCTTTGATCCCGGGAGCATTGATTTTCTTTTATTAACCCATGCTCACCTTGATCACTCGGGACGGATTCCTTTTCTTTATAAAGATGGATTCCGAGGAAAGATATTTGCCACAGCTCCCACCATTGAGCTATGTGAAGTTCTCTGGCTCGATATGTATAAAATCATGCTGGAAGAAACCAACCGGACCAATCGAAAAAATCTCCGTGCCGGAAGGCCTTCAATAGAACCTTTGTATACCGAAGAAGATGTTATGGGAGCTTTAAACCTTTTTGAACCAGTTGGATACGATGAAATTGTACCAGTCGATAATATTGAATCAGTTTTCAGAAATGCTGCACATATTATTGGTGCAGCAACCATTGAGATTTGGATTGATGGTGTTAAGCTGGTTTTTTCCGGAGACCTGGGTCCCTTTTATAATGTAATGGAGGGGTCGCCTCCGATTATAGATGATGCGGATTATGTCATATTAGAATCAACCTATGGAAATCGTCGCCATAAAACCTTGGAAGAAACTCGGGAAGAGTTTGAAAATGCCATTCGCGAAGCTCTTAAATCCGGGGGGAAGGTTCTCATTCCTTCTTTTGTTGTCGACCGTGCCCAGAGGTTGATTTATGAACTTTCTCTGCTAAAAAATAAAATGAAGTTTGATTTCCCGATTTTTTTCGATAGTCCGATGGGAAGCAAAGCGACTGAAATTTATCAAAAATATATGGGGTTAATGGCAGGAGAGATCCAAAAACAAATTTTTCAAGGCCATGATCCTTTTGTTCTTCCCGGGATGAGTTATGTCAACTCGCCCGATGAATCAAGAGCTATCAATCAGATCGAAAAAGCTATTGTGATTGCCGGTAGTGGAATGTGTACCGGAGGAAGAATTATTCATCACCTGAAGCATGGATTGTGGAAGCCCAATACTGATTTAATATTTGTTGGGTATCAAGCACGAGGAACTTTGGGCCGGCTGCTGGTTGATGGGGTTAAAAAAGTCAAGTTATTTGGTGAGGAAATTAGTGTAAAGGCTAAAATAAATACGATTAATGGCTTTTCAGCCCACGCTGACCAGGATGATCTGCTGAAATGGTCAGATTATTTTCAATCGAATCCAACCTTTATTATTACTCACGGTGAAGAAGAGATTGCCGAGACTTTTGGCCGTGTTCTTGAAAAACGCGGTAGAGCGGTTATAGTTCCTCGGTTAGGCGACTCGATTGATTTGGTGAAAAAAGAGAAAAAAGTTTGTGTTTCAGAAGCACCTGCGGTAGAAAGCCCGGTGGTTCAAGAAATTAGTTCGAAAGTCAAATCCCTTCAAGAGAAGAAAATTTATACCGGGACTGATGGAGATCATCTACTTCGTTCAGCTTTGCTATTAATTGAAGAAGCGGAAAAAGCAGTGATGGAGGGATAGTGAATCAAATAGGTTCTGCGTAAGTGGAAAATAAACTAAAATAAATATAATTAAGTGGACTCAATGATTCGGCCTTTATCTATCCTGTAAATACCGAATTTGGTGAAAAAGAATAAACAAAAAAAGAGAAAAAGGCACACTCCCCTGAATCCCCCCTCAATGGGGGAATGAATTTAACAATTCCCCTCTTTGTTCGAACGGTGCCGCTTTGTGTGGCTGGGAGGGTGTCTTTAATCGGTCATCCAGATTGGTGCTTTCCTGCGTGAGGATCTCATCTGACGCCGCAATTGTCATCCTGAGGCTTCGCTTTTAGAAGCCGTGAGGATCTCATCTTTTAATTTTTGTTATTTCCAAATTATTTTTAAGTATGAGATCTTCAGGTATTTGGAAAAAGAAACATCAGATTGTCGTTTTTATCATCACCTGCTGTTTCTTTTATTCGACTCACGGTTCACTTCTCACGGCTCACTGATTCTAATAAATGAGATTGCCACGCCCTTAGATACTGAGGGGGAGAGGGGGCGATGGGGAGAAAAAAAAGAATAATAGATAAAGAAAAAATTAAAAGATGAGATCCTCACGCGGGAAAGAACCAATCTGGATGACGCATCATTATGATTCCTTCTCCCTTGATGGGAGAAGGTCAGGATGAGGGTGAAAGCCCAAGATTCGACATGCCATGGCATGTCGCTACATTAAATGGATGCAAGAAATGCAGGGGAGAGGAAAGAAAGGAAAACAAAAAATTGGAGAGAGTGAGGATGAGGGTGTAATTTTTACGGCTCACAGTTCACGGATTTTGGCAGTGTGATTGCCAGATAGCTTTACTCCTTGTAGTGAAGGATTTAAGTTCCGATGAATTCTCTCAAGATTGAATTGGATGGTACAAAAGAAGATTGAAGAGGAATGAAGTTATTTAAAAAGGCATAGAGTCGATAAGCCTCTAAGTAGGTTTCATTTTCAGGAGTGATTGCCCGGAGAAGCGGTTCGGCATATTGGCGAAGAATGCTTAATTCATAAATAAGTGATGAATTGAAAAAAATATCGGCATCTTCTTGATAAGGAAAGATGTATTTTTCTTCTCCGGCATGAACATGTAGCCAGGTTTTAAAGACTTCCTCAGTGGTGCTTCCCCGAAATTGACTGTCTCTAACCAAACGGCGAATAAGCCGGCAATCAGTGGTCGACATTCGGTTGTGATTATCAATATTGAGCTGGGTAATGGCGCTGGCGTAAATCTTGAATTTTCTTTCTTCAGGGATGTTTTTACTGAGCAAAGGATTGAGGGCGTGAAGTCCTTCGATGATGATAATGCCATCGTGACCCAATTGCATCTTAGCTCCCTGGGGTTCCCGGCTTCCGGTAATAAAATTGTAGCGAGGAATTTCAACTTCCTTTCCATCGATGAGTTCTTCAATTTGCTGTTCAAAAAGCTCGAGGTCAAGAGCTTCCGGGCGTTCGTAGTATTGATTATCCCAGGTTTTAATATCTTTTTTGGAGATAAAGTAATCGTCAAGAGAAATGGTCTCCGGTTTCCAACCATTCACTCTTAACTGAATATACAAACGCCGGGCAAAAGTGGTTTTCCCTGAAGAGGAAGGACCGGCGATAAAGACCGTCTTCAGACTTCCTCTTTTTTGAGTGATGAGGTCGGCGATTTGGGCGATTTTTTTCTCATGGAAAGCCTCGGTCATCGAGACAATTTCTCGACCTTGGCCGTGAACGATCGATTCATTTAAATCTCCGACATTTTTAATCTCCATGATTTTTGCCCACTGACCGGCTTCCTGGAAAGTGGTAAATAATTTGGGACGAAAAATGTAGGTGGGAAGACGTTCGGTATCGGTCGCCCGAGGGTATTGAAGAAAAAAGCCAGGTGGAACCAAAACAAATCCATAATTTTTTATATAGCCGGTTGATGGGCAAAGAGGCCCATAGTAATAATCATAATATTTGTTAAGGCGGTAAAGAGTTATTGCTGTTGTGCGCCAATAACGGAAAAGCCGATTGAGGTCTTCTCGATTTTGTCGATGAAAAATATTTTTTGCCTTATCCCAGTCAACTATTTCTCTTTCAAAAGAGAGATTCAATCGGGCTAATTCTTGCATTTTTTGATTGATATTATCTAAGTGTTCGGTAGTCAAATTTACAATTCCTGTTATTTCACAAAATAAACCATCACTCATGGAATGAAGAACATGAAGATGGGCTTCAGGATAAAGGGTGTTAATGCTGTAGCTGAGCATAAACAGTAAACTGCGAAGATAGGTACGATGTCCTTCAGGTTGGGAGAAATCCAAGAAGCAAATATCACTTGGTTTAGTAACTTTGGTGTTGAGGTCAACTATTTCTCCATTTAAGCGGGCTGCCATAAAATTTTGGTAAGTATCGGGAAAAGACTTGTGGGCGATTTCGAGGATAGTCATACCCGGAGTGATATTTAGTTTTTGTTGTTTGTTGATAGTAACCGAACACGAGGATGCTTTCATCTCAATCACCGCCAAATATAAAATTTCTTCTGATTGACTACTATTGTACACAGACTTGACTGCCCTGTAAAATCTGATTAGGGGTAGTCTTTCTTACCAGATTAGGGTAAAAAGACCGAGGGGGAGATGGGGCGAGGGGGAGAGGGGGCGAATGAAAAAAGAATTAAAGAATAAAAGAAAGAATTAAAGGATAAGATCCTCAGGTGGGAAAGCACCGCTCAGGATGACTACCCTTGGTGTCAGATGAGATCCTCAGAGTTTTAAAAAACCTCACAATGTCTTTTTATCAGAGTTTTATTTTTTTATCCGGTTCACGGTTCACTTCTCACGACTTACTGATTTTAATAAATGAGATTGCCACGTCACTTCGTTCCTCGCAATGACGAGTCAGAGTTCCTTCTTCCTTGATGGGAGAAGGTGAGGATGAGGGTGAAAACCCAAAATTCGACATGCCATGGTAAGGTGATACATTAAACGGGTACAATGAATTGTGCCCCTACATAAAAATATCCTTTGGTAGGGGGTTTGATTTATCATACCCATGGGTTTTCTTTTATTAGATTGTTTTTTAATATCTACTGTCCTCATTCTTTTTGTGTTAGGATATGATGGAATCGGTTGAAAATTTTTTGGTAAGGGGAGGTAGCGATGAAGTACTATGCGTATCATCTCTCAATGGCAAAAGACGACCTTCGGGGAGCTACTATAGCACTTATCCCTGGAGCGCCAGAGAGGGTCGTAACCATTGCCCAAGAATTCGGGCCTTACCAAGAAATAGCATTCCATCGGGAATACCGAAGTGTTATCGCTGATGATGGGAAGGATAGAATATTAGTCGTATCTTCAGGTATTGGAGGTCCTTCTCTGGCAATTGCTATTGAAGAATTCGCACAGTTGGGGATTCAAACTTTTATTCGAGTAGGTACTTCTGGAGCAATTCAGGATTTTATCCAGGAAGGGGATTTAATCATCAGTGAGGGAGCAGTGAGAATGGATGGTACTTCAGAACATTATGCTCCAATGCCCTTTCCAGCCTGTGCTGATTTTTCTATTGTTGCCGCTCTCAGACAGGCAGCCAAACAATTGGGATTTAAATATCATTCCGGCATTACTTGCACCTCGGCTACCTTTTATCCCGGTCAAGAACGGTATGATACCTTTACCCATTATGTCGTTCGATCGCTGCAAGGTAGTCTTGAGGAATGGAAGAAATTGGGAATTTTAAATTATGAAATGGAAATTGCCACTCTCTATACCCTTGCACGAGTATTTGGATTAAAAGCGGGTGCTGTTTGTGGGATAATCGTGAATCGGAACCAGAAGGAAGATGTTGATCTGAAAACACTTCAGGAAGTCGAGGAAAGAATGTCTCGGGTTGCGGTGCAAGCAGCAAAAATACTCCTTTCTCAAAAGGATACATCAAATTAGTTTTAATCTCTTTTTTTGAGGATGATTATAAGAATAAGTTAAGGTAATAAATTAGAATCCATCCTGGAAATATCATCATAGAATTCTTTAATCTGTCATCCTGAGCCCTCGCTTTTCGAGGGCGTGAGGATCTCATCTTTTATGTTCTTTCTTCATAAATACTTTAAAGGATGAGATCCTCACGTCCTTAAATACCGAGGGGGAGAGGGGGCGAGGGGGAGAAAAAGAAGAATAATAAATAAAGAAAAAAAGAAATAAAGAAAAAATTAAAAGATGAGATCCTCACGCGGGGAAGCACCGCTCAGGATGACGTCTGAAGCGTTGGATGAGATACTAATGGCTTCTGAATACGAAGCCTCAGGATGACAACGGTAGCGTCAGATGAGATTGCCACGTCGCCCAACCAAAGATCGGTTGAGCTTCTCGCAATGACGGATTTAGATAGGTATTTTCATACTCACCTAGTGTTGTAAAACAGCATGAGGATCTATAATGAATAGTTGGATATAATAAAAAATGGTTTCTTACTACTCGTTGATATATTTTTTTAAGACTGGGGGATGTTGAGTGTTTCTTGATATCTGGTTAAAAGGCTTGAATCTTCAATTGGGCTGGTATATTTTCTTTTTCTCTCTTCTTTTTTTGGGGATATTAATTGGTTTCTTTTTTCAGAAACTCAATAAACTGTTTTATGTCATTTCTACTTTTTTGTTCTTTCTCATAGGAGGACGATTGTTGCTCTTAAGTACGAATCCGATTCGATGGGCTAGGAATGCTGTTGATCATTTGTTTTTTAATCCCAAATCAATAATTTTTTGGTTGGCTATCGTTCTTTCTTTGGTTATTTCTTTCATGGTGATTTCTTCTAAAAAGGGTGAATTTATTGGGAGGTTTTTTGCCGGTTTTGTTGTAGCTATAAATGTATTTTATCTCCTTATCTGGTTGTCGGATTGGGTCGAAATAATTCGTTTTTTACGTTACTTTAGTTTTATTGGGATTTTGTTGATTTCAATTATAATGGGAATACTTTGCATAAATTGGAAAGGTCTGCTCAGAGTGTTGAGTTCTTTGCTGGGAAGTTCGCTGTTGATTATTGCTTTTTGTGAAGTGTTGGAAAGACTGGGTGAAAGTGATACTTTTTTTGGGCAAAGTCCGTTTGTTCTTTTTATTTTTTTAGTTGGCGCAGTGTTGATGGATGCAGTTCAAACGAGAACTTAAGGGAAATTTCTTTTTTTAAAAGATAGACCCTCATGCCACTTGGTGATATCGGATGAAGGTGAAAACCTAAGATTCGACATGCCATGACAGGTCGCTACAATAATTAAAGAATGGGCAACATACATTGTGCCCTTAAAATTTTATATTCTTTGGTAGGGGCTTGATTTTTCTATCCCGTTGATGAGTTTACCAGAAGGAATTAAATAAGAAAGCTGAGGAATGTTTATTCAATGGATTTTTCTTCGCATCAACTTGAATCAATGAATCAATCTTTGATTCATAAATCAAAATATTTCCAAATCGACTACGAAACAGAATTAAATGAAGAGCAGCATAAGGTCGTATTTGCTGATGAAGGTCCTCTGTTGGTTATTGCCGGTGCAGGAAGCGGAAAAACCCGCACCATTACTTATCGGGTTGCTCGTCTCATTGAGCAGGGTGTCAATCCCGAGAATATTTTATTGGCTACTTTTACCAATAAAGCTGCTCGAGAAATGTTGCACCGAGTAGAGTGTTTATTGGGCCTTTCATTAAACCGAATGTGGGGAGGGACTTTTCATCATATCGGGAATCTAATTCTAAGGCGAGAAGCAAAAAAAGTTGGTTTTGACTTTAATTACACCATATTAGATCGGGAAGACCAAAAAGATTTAGTAGAAACCTGTATTCTTCAGTCGGGGGTTGATACCAAAGCTCGCCGTTTTCCTAAAGCCGATGTCGTTATGCAAGTCATCAACCTCTGCAGAAATACGCTGGTATCGATCGAGGACATTATTGATAAAAATTACCCCCAATTTAGAGAATGGACGGGAAACATTAGTCATATTTTTGCTCTTTACCAAAACCGAAAAAGAGAATTGAACTGCATGGATTTTGATGATTTATTGAGTTATGTCTGGGAACTATTTCAAAAGGATGAAGCAACCCGACGAAAATATGCTCAAATGTTTCATCATGTGCTGGTAGACGAATACCAGGATACCAACCTTATTCAGGCAGAAATTGTAGATTTTTTTGCCAGTGAGTATCGGAATGTCTTAGCAGTCGGGGATGACTCACAGAGTATTTACTCCTTTCGAGGAGCTAATTTTGCCAATATCATGGATTTTCCCAAGAAGTATCCAGATTGTGTCCTCTTTAAATTGGAAACCAACTATCGGAGCGTTCCACCTATCCTGGAATTGGCAAACCAAGTGATTGCAAAAAACACTCGACAATATAAGAAAACCCTGCAAGCGGTTAGAAAGTCTGGCGAAAAGCCTGTTGTTGTTCCAGCAAGGAACACCTCACAACAAAGTGAATTTGTCGCCACCCAAATCTTAACGATTCGGGATAATGGATATTCCCTTCGCGATATAGCGATTTTATACCGAGCCCATTATCAAAGCATGGAACTCCAAATGGAGCTCACTCGTCGGGGAATTCCTTTTGAGGTTCGCTCCGGATTACGGTTTTTTGAACAGGCACATATTAAGGATATAGTTGCTTACTTAAAAGTGATAGCCAATCCCCGGGATGAAATTGCCTGGAAACGAGTTTTGAAAATATATCCCGGAATTGGGAAAGCGACCAGTGAAAAAATATGGGAATTTTTTAGAGAATCGGTTGATCCTTTGGGTTTGATTCAGAAAAGAGAACTTCCTGAAAATATTTCGCGAGGAGCCCGGGAGGGGTTATTGACGTTAGAAGAATTACTATCCCAGTTAGAAGAAATTGACTTCCAACCTGGTACCATGATTCAAAAAATTATCCAGGGAAGCTACAATGAATATTTAACCACCCATTATCCTGATTATCGAGAGCGGCTTCAAGATATTGAGGAATTAGCTAACTTTGCTTCTCAATATAAGTCTCTGGATGATTTTTTAAGTGAACTGGCACTTTTAGGTGACATGGAAGCTGAAAATATTGTTGATGGTGGACTTCCTGATGAAAAAGTAACCCTATCATCAGTTCATCAAGCCAAGGGTTTGGAATGGCCGGTGGTGTTTGTTATTTGGCTCTGTGAGGGAGGTTTCCCTTCAGGGAGAAGTATTGAAAAAGAAGAGGATATCGAAGAAGAGCGAAGATTATTTTATGTAGCCTGTACCCGAGCCAAGGACTATCTTTTTCTTTGCTATCCAATCGTGGCTGAAGGAAATCGGGCTCAAACCTCATTTATACGCAAACCTTCACGCTTTCTTAAAGAAATAGACTCTCGTTCTTATACCAAATGGCTGCTCGATCGTTCAGGAAATCAATGGTAGGAAAGTTTTCTTAGAAAAATGATTTCCAAAAAAGTTGGAAATAACCAGAGATTTTGCATTTGGTTTTTGTCTATGGAGAGGAGGAAAATTCTTTGGTCTCTTGGGATAAAAAAGAAAAAATGACCATTGGCGAATTATTAAAGCTGAACGATTTGGTTAGTGGGTATGAACTGGGAAGGGATAATATGTTCACCCAATATATCGAGATTGAAGACGAAGTCGACTTAAAGATTAAGAAAAGATTTGGTATGAAAACGCTGAATAAGAAAAATTATCGAAAATATTAAAACAGTAATAAGTAAATGGAGAATAGGTCTTCATGCCATTAATGTAACAGCAGATGATGATGAAAACCCAAGATTCGACATGCCATGGCAGGTCGCTACATTAATTAAAGAATGGGCACAATACATTGTGCCCCTACATTTTATATTCTTTGGTAGGGGCTTGATTTATCATACCCCTCTTTTATTGTTCCAAACCCTTTAATGAAAAAATCATGGAAGCAGGCGAATCTGATTGCTCACAAAGAAGGATTATTCTTTTAATTTTATAGTCGGATCTCTCGATTATGCGTTTTTTAGCTTGGGTACAGCGGTGGCATCCATAACTACATTGCTTCCTTTGTTTGCCAGGAATCTTGGTGCAACCAATGTCGAAATCGGCTTAATACCTGCTCTTTATTATTTGGGACTTTCGATTCCTTCGCTTTTTAATGGTTTGTACTCTTCTCGAATCGATCGAAAACTGACCTTTATTTTAAAATTTACCCTGATGGAAAGGCTTCCCTATTTGGGAATTGCCCTGATTGCCTTTTTTTTAGTTGGCATAAACACAAGCTTCTCACTTACTCTTTTTTTTCTATTGTTGGCTGTTTCTTTTTGTGCCATGGGTATCATTACTCCAGTTTGGATGGAAATGGTTGGCAAGGTGATTGATCCTTTGCGAAAAGGAGCTTTTTTTGCCGTTGGGAATGGAGTTGGAGCTTTAATGGGAATTTGGGGTTCCCGTTTAGCCGAAAAATTTATTGTTAAATACCCATTTGCCAAAAATTTTGGGTATTGTTTTTTAGTTACTATAGGTGCCATGTTGATATCTTACATATTTTTGGCACTCACCAGGGAAGAAAAAGAAAAACTACTTAAAACTCCATCTCACTATATAAAATCACTTTTTAATATACTTAAAAAGGATCGAAATTTCAGAGGTTTTTCTGTGGCAAGGATTTTTTTAGCCATGGGAGTCATGGGTGGATCTTTTTATACCGTCCATACCCTGGAAAACCTTCACGTTACAGGAGCTATAGTTGCCAGATATAATGCGGTTTTTTTAGCTTCCCAGGCTTTGAGTAATTTTATTTGGGGACCATTGGGTGACCGGAAAGGCCACAAATTCGTTCTTCTTTTAGGGTGTATTTCTTTGCTGGCAAGCAATTTGGTGGCGATTACCGTGAAGAGTTCCACTGGTTTCTTTTTGGCTTTTGCCCTTTTTGGTATTTACTGGAGTGCAATTTGGGTGGGCGGGATCGCCATTATTATTGATTTTGGTAGCAAAGAACTCAAGAGTATGTATATCGGGCTGGGTTATTTTATTTCTACCTTCCCGTCTTTTTTTACCCCAATTATTGGTGGAAAAATTGCTGATTTCTACGGTTATCAAAAGGTTTTCTGGATTTCTTTGATCATTAACCTTATTGCTTTTGTTCTCTTGCTGGGGATTAAAGAACCCCGAGTTTTTAAAGAATCTGAATTGGATTGAACCTTCAAAGGTTTTCGTTTCTATAAAAAGAATTGACGATAATTTTGTTTTTCCATTTCCCAGTCCGAAAGTATCCGTAAGCCAGTAAAAATCCGGCTATAGGACCAATAGCAAAACCTATCCAGACCCCATTGATTCCTAATAAATGATTCATTGAAAGAATTTTTGCTACCGGGATTCGGATGACCCACAAGGAGAGAAGAGTGTTGATCATCGTCTGCATAGTATCCCCGGCTCCTCGAAGAAAACCATTATAAGCAAACATTGCTGAAAAGGGGATGTAAGTAAAAGCGATTATTCTCAGGTAGGAGGCACCGATTCGAATAACCTCAGAATCAGTGGTGAAAATTCTCAACAAGGTATCGGCGAAAAGATAGACAAATATCGAAATAGGTATCGCAAAAAGAACTGAAATAGTAGCTCCCCAGCGTGCCACTTCTTTGGCTCGGGTAATATCTCTTGCTCCCAAATTTTGACCAGCCATTGATGAGATAGCCAAACTGAAAGTCATTGCCGGAAGAAAAGAAAAATTATCAGTTCTTCCAGCCGCGCCATAAGCAGCGACAACTTTATCGCCAAAGCCATTTACAAAAGCAGTCAGCACTAAGAAGCCAAGAGACACAAAGGTCTGTTGAGCTCCAGCAGGTAAACCGATTTTAAGCATAACTTTGATGAGTTCAATTTTTGGGGAAAGAAAATCCCGAGTAAAATGGAAAAGATTCATCCGATAAATATAAAAAATACCGAGGAGACCGGAGAAAGCCTGAGCAATAATGGTTGCTAAGGATGCGCCGGCAACTCCCATCTTAGGAAAAGGCGGGATTCCAATGATAAGAAATGGATCGAGTATGATATTAATAATGGTTGAATAAACCAGAAGAAGGAGAGGGGTTTTTGAATCACCTAAACCTCTTAATATTCCTCCAATGGTGTTGTAAAGAAAAACAAAAATTAATCCCCAAAAATATATATAGAGATAGGATGAAGCCAAAGGCAAAATGGTTTCTGGAGTTTGGATAATCTCTAATATGTCCTGGTGGAAAATAAGACCGATTACGGTCAGAATGGCACCAATGAGAGTGAAAAGCGTCAACGAAGTTCCAATGGTATTTTTCAGTTCAAGGTGTTTTTTTGCTCCTAAATATTGGGCAACCATAATATTGACAGCCATACCTAAACCAAGTACAAAGGCAATTATGACAAAAGCGACTGGATTACTTACTGAAACGGCACCTAATGCTTCAGGACCAAGAAAGCGTCCCACCCAAATGCTGTCAACAGTTGTATAAAGGGTTTGGAGAATATTTCCTAAGAGCATAGGGATTGAGAAGGTAATTAATTGTTTAGGGATATTCCCGGTGGTGAAATCAGTTTGATGACCTACTTTCATGAATAACCTCACTATCTGATGTAAAAGATACCTCATTTATTAATATTATGATGGGTATTGAGCCTATTTATTCTAATCGAGATTAAGTTGAAAAACCAGTGGAGTTTGGATATACTGCATTCAAAATTATTGGAATGAAAGAGATGAAAAGGGCAAATTTGTATATGTGTTTAAATGTTTTTTTAGAATTTGTTTTATTAAATCGTTTACAACCAAAAAAGTTGAGATTGACATAACCACTCTCATTATAGGGAAGAAAAAGTTAGATTCGGAGGACAAAAATGAACTCGAATAGTTTTTACATAACAACACCGATCTATTACGTCAATGATGTGCCTCATATTGGACATGCTTATACAACCTGTGCTGCTGATATTTTAGCTCGATATCATCGATTGTTAGGAGAAAAAGTCTTTTTCGTTACTGGAACCGACGAGCACGGGCAAAAAATTGAAAAAGCAGCAGCCGCACAAAATATTACCCCTCAAGCCTTGGTTGATCGAGTCATCCTCCGTTTTCAAGAGCTGTGGAAAAAGATGGAAATCTCCAATGATGATTTTATTCGAACCACTGAATCACGGCATTTAGAAACAGTAAAAGAATTATTTCTCACTCTTCAAAAAAAGGGAGATGTCTATAAGGGAGAGTATGAAGGTTGGTATTGTATTCCCTGCGAAACCTTTTGGCCAGAAAATCAGCTGGATGACCGTCTAGTTTGTCCCGATTGTGGACGTCCTCTTGAAAAGGTTCGCGAGGAGAGCTACTTTTTTGCTCTTTCGCGGTACGAAAAGCCACTTTTAGATTATTTTGAATCACACCCTGACTTTGTGATGCCGGAATCCCGTTATAATGAGATCGTTAGTTTTATTAAGAGTGGGTTAAAAGATCAGAGCATATCCCGGCTTGGTTTGAATTGGGGAATTCCCGTTCCTGGGGACGAAAAGCATGCCTTATATGTTTGGTTTGATGCTCTTATTAATTACTTAACTGTTGTTAGCTATGGCAGGAATTCCGAAAAATTTGATCTTTTTTGGCCGTCAGTCCATCATTTGGTAGGAAAGGATATTCTTCGTTTTCATTCGGTACTCTGGCCAGGGATGTTGTTAGCGGCAGGATTATCTTTACCAAAAAGAATATTTGCCCATGGCTGGTGGACTGTAGATGGCGAAAAGATGTCTAAATCTCGTGGAAATGTAGTCGATCCTCATCTTATGATTGAAAAATACGGGCTTGACCGCTTTCGTTATTTTATTATGAGGGAAGTTAGCTTTGGTCTCGATGGAGATTTTTCTGAAAAGAGTTTGGTGGAACGTACCAACTCTGATTTATCCGATAATTTTGGAAATCTCGTTCACCGAACCCTGAGTATGGCCTGGAAATACTTTAACGGAAAAGTTCCTAAGCCCGATGATTCAACTGAACCAGAATGGAAAGAGCTCATGAAAGAAGTGTTAAAAAATCTGGCGTATTATATGGATAAGTTTGCTTTTGCCCAAGCTTTGGAGAGTATTTGGAAATTGGTTCATTATTGCAACCGCTATATCGAGAAAAAAGCACCTTGGGTTCTAAATAAAGATCAAGACAAAAGAAAAGAGTTAAATCAAGTCATGTATTTATTATTGGATAGTTGCCGGATATTGGCTCTCATGACTTATCCCTTTATACCTTCAACAGCTGTCCAATTGTGGGATCAGTTAGGCTTTAAAATTCCTTTCACTTCGATGACCTTAGACCAAGAGGTGATTTGGAATCAGAATCCAAGTCTTTTTGAATTGGAAAAACCGGTTCCACTTTTCCCGAGGATTTTATAAGAAATTCAAAAAATGTGATATCGGTGTAATTGAATGATAAAATTTTTACCGATCATCGTCCATTCATCACTCATCACGAATTTTGCATTGGATATTATTTTTCGAGAATTAAACCAAGAAAGAAGGAGGAATCAATATGCCTCTCCCAGAAATAAACTTAGAGGACTTTCAAAAGATTGATCTACGTGTGGGGGAAATTTTAGCAGTTGAACGATTAGAAGGGACCAACAAACTCTTGGTTCTTCAAGTGAATTTAGGTGATGAGGAAAGAACTTTAGTGGCTGGTCTTGCTCCTTATTATTCCCCAGAAGAAATGGTCGGGAAAAAGATCATCGTATTGGCCAATTTAAAACCGGCAAATATTCGTGGAATCAAATCCCAAGGCATGCTATTGGCTGCTGATGATGGACGAGGGGCCGTGAGCTTTTTAACTCTTGATCGGGATATGATACCAGGTAGTAAGGTGAGATGAGTTTTTGGATTGATACCCATGCTCATTTAGATGGACAGGAGTTTGATCCCGATCGGTGCGAGGTTATACGAAGAGCAGAAGAGGTTGGTGTAAAACGGATTATCAATGCTTCCTCTTCTCTTTCTTCGTGTCGCGAATCGCTTCGGATTGCTTTTGATTACCCCTCAGTATTTGTTGCCATAGGAATACATCCCCAGGAGATCAAAGAATCCCTTCCTGATTTTACTGAACTGGAAAAGTTTCTTTCTCATCCAAAAGTTGTAGCGATTGGTGAAACTGGATTAGATTATTATTGGAATTCTCAATATATTCTCAATCAAAAAAAAGCTCTCTATTATCATATCGAATTAGCCGAAAAGAATCGGCTCCCTTTGGTTCTTCATTCTCGGTCATCAGATGAAGATCTGATTGAAATTTGCCGAAATTCAGTAAAAAGTATTCCACATATTTGGCATTGTTTTTCCGGTGATGAAGAGACCTTTCTCAAAGCCTTGCAGATGGATTTTTATTTTTCTCTGGGAGGAATAATGACTTTTCCTAATGCTCGTCGTTTAAGGGAATTCATAACTAAAATTCCTAATGAACGACTTCTATTAGAAACTGATTCACCCTATCTTGCTCCACAAAAGAAAAGAGGGAGGCGAAATGAGCCTTCTTATTTAATTGAAACTGCGAAATTTCTATCTGAATGGTTGGGTATTCCACTGGATAGGTTGCAGAATCAGATCTACCAAAATATAAAGGATATTTTTGGAGAAAAGTTGAATCAAGGGTGATGGAGCAGTAAAAAATTCAAATCCCTCTCGCCCCCTTTTCTAAAGAGGGGGAGACTGATTCCAGAATTAGTATTTTCATCCTCATCTGATACCGTGAAAGCAGCATGAAGGTCTATTTTATTCTTTTATTTTAAAAGGAGGTTAAAGAATAAGTTAAACATTGAGAAAAAAAGCCATGAAAACCAAACGATGAATTCAAACTTTTTCAGAATAAGGAACGGAAAAAGCTGAAATGAGTTATAATGAAGTAGAAGATATTTGAAACAAGGATGTTGCTTATGCTTAAAATGAAAGTTCAAGGGCTCATGTTTGACCAAAAAAATTCTATGGCCGTCGTGGTTTTGATTGATGAGGAAGAAAAAAGAAGCCTTCCTATATGGATAGGCTTGTTTGAAGCGCAAGCGATTTTACTTGGTCTTCAGGAGGTAGACACTCCACGACCGCTTACTCATGATCTGATATCATCCATACTTAAAAAACTTGATACCAAATTGGATAAGGTAGTTATTACCAATATTATTGATAATACTTTTTATGCTTTGTTATATCTTAAAATGAATGAACAAGAGGTTACTGTGGATTCTCGTCCCAGCGATGGTATAGCATTGGCTCTGAAGACTGGTGCCCCGATTTTTATTTCCGAGGAAGTGATGAGTTCAACCACGGTAGCTATGGGGGATATTGACGATAAAGAAATTGAGGACTTCCGCAAATTTTTAGAAACTTTGAAACCTGAAGATCTTCAAAAATATTTGGGTCAGGATAAGTAAAAAACATTTGAGGATTACGGTGCTTTTCTTTTATAAAAAATTTCCACCAGGAGGCAAAGAATGACCATTGCGGTTGAGAATACTGATGGACAAATCCGGGTAAGTGCCAACGCTCTTAGTGAAGTTATTGCCCGAGAAGTTGTTCAAGTGCCTGGTGTAATAGATTCTTTTGAAAGTCTTCTCCATTCTATAAAGTTTTCAGAAAATGGACAATTTTTTCAAACCAATGATAAAATTGATGTCCAACATCGAAGCTTAGAAGCCAACATTACCATATCACTTGATCCGAACTGTATTTTTTGGAAAGTTGCCAGCGATGTGCAAAATAGAGTTTATTCGATTATTGAAAAGCAGTTTGGTTTTTCTTTAAAAAAGGTAAATATTGAAGTTGGAAAAGTAGAGTGGTCAATCACCTAATCAACACTGGCAATATTTAAAGGAGGTTATTTCTTTTTTTAAAAATAAAAAATTTGAAGGGGGGATGTACATTGTACAATCCCGAGGGTCTTTGTCAGGTTTGTCGGTACTGTGATCCTGAAAAGAAAAAAGTAGGCATTTATAGGTGTCTTTTAGGAGAACAAAAAGAGAGAACTGTACCGGTTGATAAATGTGATTATTTTTTCCCAGATCATCTTTCTACTCTTGAAGGGAACTCAGCAACGGTGAAAGGGTAGATTCTGACAAAGACCTAAAAAGAATGCTTGATTCGATAAAATTAGGTCAAAATTTTTTAATTAATACTGGTGTATTGGAGAAAATAATTGAGTTTTCTGATCTCACCAAGGATGATTGTGTGGTTGAAATAGGTACCGGAATGGGGAATCTCACCGGGTATTTAGCCCAATATGGTGGTGAAGTGTTGACTTTTGAAATTGACTCTATTCTTTACCAAAAAACTCTGCAAGAGTTGTCCTCTAATTCAAATATTCATTTTTTTAATCAGGATTTTTTAAAAGTTGATCTGCTTCAGATTTTAGCCCCGTTTTCTAAATACTCTTTCAAGGTTGTAGCGAATATTCCTTATAGTATTTCAACTGCAATTTGGTATAAAATCTTACAAATCCCAGTACTTTGGACAAGATTGGTTTTGATGGTCCAAAAAGAATTTGGCCAAAAAATTATGGCTCAACCCGGTGAGAAAAAACGAGTTCCCTTGTCAATTATTTTCCAAATGCGTTATCAAGTTCAGCAACGATTTGAGGTATCCCGGGGCAGCTTTCGGCCTATGCCCCGGGTAGATTCGGTGATTTTAAAATGCTTGCCCAGAGCTTATCCACCAGATATAAATACAATCAATAGAGTGGCAAACTTAGCTCAAGGTTTTTTTAAACAGAAAAGAAAGAAAATTTCCAACCTATTACGACCGATTATCGATCCGTTAATTATAAATGATGCCGGAATTCCAATCACCAAAAGACCAGAAGATTTAACCAATCTGGAATGGATAAGACTCTCAGAAATTCTAACTCAAACAAAGGAAGTAGAGCCATAATCATCAGCTTCTAAAACTTATTTTCGTTGATTTTTTTTTAGATTAGTATTATAATTAACTAAAATTATGGAGAATGAGATAATATTGCCAGTCCAGAGCGTTGACCAAATTAAAGCTTGGGTTTTGGAAAAAAAGGGGAAAGAAGTCCGGATCGAAGTTAATAAAGGTCGCAAAAAAACAGTGATAAGACAAGGAGTAATTGAGACTGCCTATCCGTTTTTTTTCACACTAAAGATGGATGTTGATGGTTGTTGCCAGCGGATTTCTTTTAATTATGTAGATATTCTTACCAAAACTATCGAGCTTGAATTGATATAGAAGATATATTTTTGTTTTTTATAACCTACTAAACAGCCGAAAGAGATAAAAGCTCTTCCTTCGAACTTCCACTTTTTTAGTTTCTTCTTTGATTATTTTTAATGGAAATTTGGTATTTTTTCTTTATAATGAAATTATAAGGAAGATTCAATTGATTTGATTTTGAAAGAATCCATTTAAAATTTCAAAAAATGATACAACCAACACGTTTTTTCCCATTTGATGTTAATACTCAGGAAGCGATTAGGATTCAAAGAAGCCTAACCCAACAGGTTTCTTTTTCTTTTCCTTTCCATCCTCAAGAAATACAATGCATAGCAGGTATAGATGTTTCTTATCTGGAAAAAAACCTTGGCTGTGCAGTTATTGTTACATTTTCTTATCCTGAACTTCAGGTCATTGAAGTTGTTCATTCGATAAAAAAAGTTCAATTTCCCTACATCCCAGGCCTTCTCTCTTTTCGCGAGGGACCAGTGGTAGCATCTGCTTTTCAACTTTTAAAAAGTATTCCTCAAATTTTCTTTTTCGATGGTCAGGGAATTGCCCATCCTCGAGGAGTGGGATTAGCCACTCATATGGGAATTCTTTATAATATTGTGTCAATTGGTGTCGCTAAAAGTCTGTTAGTAGGTCAGTATGTAGAGCCTCCCTCGGGAAAGGGCGAATATTCCTGGATTTTTTACCATGATCAAATAATTGGCGCCACTCTGCGGAGCAGGAAAGAAGTAAAGCCAATATTTGTATCACCAGGCCATCGGATTGATTTACAAAATTCCCTTGAATGGACATTAAAGGTTACGGGCAAATATCGAATTCCAGAACCGACTCGAATTGCTCACCTTTATGCCGATAAAATAAAAAGGAATGAGGTGAAATTTCGTGAGTATCAATGATATAGCTTCATCGAATTTTGCCGAGGAACAACCAGCGGAACAACAGGATAAAGTCGTTATTACTGTCGTCGGTAAAGATCGTGTGGGCATTATAGCGGCGGTAACTTCTTTATTGGCTGAAAACCAAGTGAATATAGAAGACATTACTCAGAAAATTTTAAACGAATATTTTACCATGATATTAATTGGTGACCTAAGTCACTGCGCTATTTCTCTTGCCGATTTAAAAAAACACCTCATTCAAAAAGGTGAGGAAATCGGTGTCCAAATTTTTCTTCAACATACCAGTGTATTCCAAGCCATGCATCGCATTTAAAGCCGTGATTGAATCAGAAAAGGATAACGGTTTTTATTAAACCGATTAAAGTAATCGGAGGGATTATTGTGTTATATGATCGATCGGAAATTTTGGAAACAATACGAATGCTTGAAATTGAAAACCTTGATGTCCGAACGGTAACTCTGGGGATCAATATTTTAGATTGTCGAGGTAAAGACGTCATAGACACCTGTCGAAATGTGGTCAATAAAATTCGTTCTTATGCTCAATCCCTTCATGATGTTGTTGAAGAAGTATCGCTTCGATTTGGAATTCCAATTGTAAACCGTCGCTTGGCTATTTCTCCGGTTTCTCTTCTTTTTGGAAAAGACCAAGTTAATGGTCCGGTTGAACTTGCTCTTCTTCTCGATCAACTCTCTCGAGAAATTCGGGTCGACTTTATTGGTGGTTTTACGGCTTTAGTTCAAAAAGGAATAACTCCAGCTGCAGAACATCTCATCCATTCCTTACCAGCTATTTTGACTCAAACCGAACACATTTGTTCTTCAGTCAATGTGGCATCGACCCGAAGCGGTATCAATGTCGATGTTATTTTATTATTAGGTAAAATTATTAAAGAAATTGCTCATTTAAGTCAGGACAAAAATGGAATTGGTTGCGCCAAGTTGGTGGTTTTTGCCAATGCGCCCGAAGACAACCCTTTTATGGCAGGCGCTTTCCATGGGCTAGGTGAAGGAGATGCGGTTATTAACGTCGGTGTGAGCGGACCTGGTGTTGTGAAGGAAATGATCCGTAGGCATCCAGGAGCCGATCTGGGTCAAGTTGCTGAAATTATCAAACGAACCGCTTTTAAAATAACCCGAGTAGGAGAATTAATCGGGAGAGAGGTATCTCGAAAGTTAGGAATAAATTTTGGAATAGTTGACTTGTCGTTGGCTCCGACCTCTCGGGTAGGGGATAGTGTGGCAGAAATAATTGAAGCGATGGGAATTGATACCTGTGGAGGGTGGGGGACAACCCTGGCGCTGGCTATGCTAACCGATGCCTGTAAAAAGGGAGGTGCCATGGCTTCTTCGTCGGTAGGAGGTCTAAGCGGAGCTTTCATTCCGGTAAGTGAAGATGCAGCCATGACTAAAGCAGTAAAGACGGGAAGATTAAATTTTGAGAAACTTGAAGCCATGACCAGTGTTTGTTCGGTTGGGCTGGATATGATTGCCATACCTGGTGATACACCTGAAGAGATTATTTCTGCGATTATTGGTGATGAAGTAGCAATTGGGGTTATTAATAATAAAACGGTGGGGATTCGGATCATTCCAGTGGTTGGGAAAAAACCGGGTGATGAAGTGGTGTGGGGAGGATTGTTGGGAGAAACGGTAGTTATTCAAGTGAATCCCACTAACCCCAAAAATTTTATTGGGAGGGGTGGGAGAATCCCAGCTCCAATAACCAGTCTTAGAAATTAGAGAAAGAAAATTGACTTCAAAGATACTATTATATATAATTAATTCGCTTTTTGTTTGAGTTGGGGCGTGGCCAAGCGGTAAGGCAAGGGACTTTGGATCCCTGATTCCGAAGGTTCGAATCCTTCCGCCCCAGCCAGTTGAGAATAAAACGCGGCTGATACGGTCGCGTTTTATTTTTTGTAGGACTGAATTATAATAGTATATTAGAATACGATAAAATATTTTGGTTTAGGTAGTCAAGACCACTTCAATGGTTCCATTTTAATATACTCAATTATATATTAGACTAGCCATATGAGATGTAATTCTTTCAGAAGTATATAGTGAAATGATTTTTTTGAGTTGGTTTGTCCAGGAGGTTTTTATGGATTATCGTGATTGGTGTATTTGTGTTTTAGCAGCTGGTAAAGGGAAACGAATGAAATCTTCCCAGCCAAAAGTCATCTTACCGGTTTTGGGAAGGCCATTGATTAACTATCTTTTACAACTGGAGATTCCCAATTTTTGTGGGAAGCGGTTAGCAGTCGTTTCTCCTTTTTCTTATGACCAAATCCAATCGGTTGTTGATCCAGCGATTCAGTTAGTTATACAAGAAGAACCCTTGGGAACCGCTCATGCTGTACAATCTATTTTACCCCATCTCGATTCTGAGATTCAGAAGATATTGGTTATATATGCCGATATGCCACTTCTGGAAGCCAATACTATTCATCAATTCATGACTTTTTTTGAGAAAAACCATTCTCCAGTGGCGATTTTAAGCACCAAATCAGAAATTCCTGATGGTTTTGGCCGAATTAAAAGAGATTTTCAAGGAATTCCCCTGAAAATTGTTGAGGAAAAAGATTGTACTGATAACGAGAAAAAAATCTTAGAAATAAATTTGGGAATTTATGCTTTTCAAAAAAATGAAATAGAGGTAGTTCTTCAATCAATACAAAAAAATAATGCTCAGGGAGAATATTACCTTACTGATGTTCTTGAGGTAGCAAGAAACCTCAATTTTAAAACTTTGGTTTATACTGTACCCTGGGATACACAGTTTATTAATGTTAACTCACCAGATGACTTTTCAACGGTTATAGGGTTATTTCGTAGAAAAAAAATAAACCAGCTATTTGAATCGGGAGTTAAAATCGTTGATCCCGAATCGGTGTATGTCGATTGGGATGTCAAATGTGAAAAGGATGTCTGGTTGTATCCTGGAACAATTATTGAAGGCCATAGTGAAATCAAAGAAAACACGAAAATTGGGCCCTATACCCATTTAATCCAATCACAAGTTGGCAAAGATTGTCGCATTGAATATAGTGTTATTGAGGATTCTATTCTGGATGATGAGGTAATTATTGGCCCTTTTAGCCATATTCGAATGAATTCTTTGATAAGAAAAAATGCTCGGATTGGAAATTTCGTTGAAGTCAAAAAATCTGAAATTGGTGAAGGAACTAAGGCATTGCATCATAGTTACTTGGGTGACGCTACCTTAGGAAAAAAAGTTAATATTGGGGCGGGAACAATCACATGTAATTTTGATGGATATAAAAAACATCCAACCATTATTCATGACCAGGTTTTTATCGGGAGCAATAATTCATTAGTTGCTCCGATAACCATCGGTGAAGGAGCATATACCGCCGCCGGTTCGACGATTACCCGTGATGTTCCTTCTCGAGCTCTCGGTGTGGGTCGGGCGAGACAGGTTAACATTGACAAATGGGTTGAAAAGAAAAAAAACAGGAGCTGATTGGAAAATGATTTGCTATAGTGAAATAAGCCAGCATATGAAGGTATTTACTGGAAGAGCAAATCCATTCCTGGCACAAGAAATTTGTTGGTATCTTGATCTTCCTCTGGGTCGGGCTGATGTAGGTCGTTTCCCTAATGGAGAAATTCGAATACAAATTGAAGAAAGCGTTCGAGGTGGTGATGTTTTTGTTGTTCAACCTACTTGTCCACCGGTGAATGATCATATTATGGAACTTCTGATTATGATTGATGCATTGAATCGTGCATCAGCCAGAAGAATAACCGCAGTAATTCCATTTTATGGGTATGCGAAACAAGATCGAAAAACCAAAGGAAGGGAACCAATCTCTGCGAAATTAGTGGCAAATTTACTGGTAACCGCCGGTGTTGATCGAGTTTTAACCATGGATTTACATGTTGGTCAAATTCAAGGATTTTTTGATATCCCCGTCGACAATTTAGTTGCTCAATCACTCCTGGCTCGTTACTTTGCTTCGAAAAACCTATCGGATGTTGTAGTGGTAAGCCCCGATGTGGGAGGAACAGCACGAGCTCGAAATTTTGCTAATCATTTGGGTGTTGATTTAGCTGTCATTGATAAATACCGACCGACCTATGCTGAGGTTCAAGTCATGGATGTAATCGGAAATGTTCGGGGGAAAAGAGCGATATTAGTTGACGACCTTATTGATACTGCTGGAACTTTAGTTGAAGGAGCGCAAGCTTTAAAAGATCGAGGAGTTATTGAAGTGTATGCTTGTGCCACCCATCCGGTGTTTAGTGAACCAGCTTTAGATCGTATCAAGAATTCTTGTTTGAAAGAAGTGGTTGTAACCAATACTATCCCTTCCAATTCAGAAGAGTTGAGTATCCGAACCAATGATAAGGTGAGAGTTCTATCAGTGGCACCAATTTTTGCTGAGGCAATAAAAAGAATTTATAGTGAACTATCCGTCAGTGAGCTTTTCTCGTGAGAAAACTCCGTCGGTTTAAAGTATAAATAACCGGACAATCAAATATAAACTATCATACGCTTGAGAGCGGAGGGAATGTTATGAATCAAAGAGAAATCTTGACCGTTAATACCGAAAAGAGAGAGTCGATTGGAAAGGAAAATATGAAAAGGCTAAGAAGGTCGGGTTGGGTGCCCGGGATTTATTATGCTCAAGAAAGTAAAGAAGGCAATACGATTATGTTAAAAGTTCAAGAAAGTGAGTTAAAAAGAGTCTTAAAGATACCAGGAGCAACCCACCAGTTATTAAATATTTCTATCGATGGTAATATTCATCGAGGGATTATCAAGAATCTTCAGAGGAATCCCATTAAAGAACAGGTTTTGCATATTGATTTTTATGGGGTACGAGCCGATCAGAAGATTACTTTAAAAGTACCACTTATGTTCAAGGGTGAAGCACCGGGAGTTAAGGCAGGTGGTACTCTGGAACAGGTTATGCAAGAAGTTGAAATTGAATGTTTGCCTGACGTCATTCCCGAATTTATTGAAGTTGATATCAACGGCCTGGAAATCGGTGACGCAGTTCACCTTAAGAATGTCAAAGTTCCAGAAGAAATTGAACTTACTGAAAACCTTGAAGACGTCGTTGTGGTTGTCACACCTCCCGTAGTTTTAGAGGAAGAGGTTCCAGAAGAAGAAATTGAAACACCCGAACCAGAAGTGGTTAAAAAAGGTGAGAAGAAGGAGAAAGAAGCAGAGGAAGACTAAGTGTTTTTGGTTGTCGGACTTGGAAATCCCGGTCAAAAATATCAATACAGCCGTCATAATGTTGGTTTTCGAATTGTTGATAATTTGTCTGAACAGCGTCAATGGAGATGGAATGAATCAAAACGCTTTCAATGGTGTCACGGTAAAATTGACAGCCGTGAGCTCTATCTGGTAAAGCCCCTTACTTATATGAACCTGAGTGGTTTGGGGCTTTTATCCTTTTTGAGTTTTATAGCCAAATCTTTTGAGGATAAGATCATTATCCATGATGAACTTGATCTGCCTCCAGGAAGAATCCGGATCAGTCGCGGTGGCGGTACGGCGGGCCATAAGGGCGTTCTTTCCATTGCTGAATACTGTAATCTAGAAAAATTTATCCGTTTACGGGTAGGCATTGGAAAACCAATACAAAAAGACGAAATTACTGAGTATGTATTGCTCAAACCTCCTGCCGATGAAGCAGCTGTTCTCGCTGATTCAGAAAAGCGATCAGTCGAAGCCTTAATCTGTATTGTTACTCATGGTGTTCAATATGCCATGAACCGGTTTAACTCCATTTCTGCGTCATAACTGCCGAGGAGATACATCGTTGTGGAAACCAAAAAAATAGCCAAAGGAATATCCATTATTTGTCAACCCACTTTTATACCAATAGCTCTTTATTTTATCGTTTCGTTATCTGTTGTTCCCACGGTTACGGGATTTTGGTATGCTTTGCTGGGTATCGTATTTATTGCTCTAGCACCAATAGCTTTAGTTTTTATCCTTGCCCGTTGTAACAAGATATCCGATCCTGATCTTCCCGATCGACGGGAGCGTTTTATCCCTTACTTAAGTATTGTAGGGTTATACCTAATCGGTTTTATTGTTTTTTGGTACCTCGGTGCTCCTTATCAAATATTGGCAATTACGGCTTCTTATATTGCCGTTACTTTTTTTGGAGCTTTCATATCGCTTTTTTGGAAAATCAGCATGCATATGGCCGGTGTCGCTGGACCAGTTACCGCTTTGGTATTTTTAGTGAACCCCCTTTTTGTATGGGCCTATATTTTGCTTATACCGATTGGATGGGCACGCTATATTCTTAAAAAGCATACTTTTCCACAAATAGTAATTGGGAGTGGATTTTCGATCTTGTTAACCTATTTAGTCATTCGGTTTTTTTCATGAATATTTCCCATTTTCTTCAAAAAATTACCCAACAAATCCGATCTTCAAACCGGTGCTCACTTTCAACAATTCAACCGGTCCGACCTTTTATTGCCCGACTTTTATCCAGAACCAATTATTCTCCAATTTTTTATATAACTGCCAGTGAAGAAATAAAAAGAAAAGTTTTTCGGCAAATTGAAAGTCTTTCTTTTTTAAACCAAGATGGGATGATGGCTATTGGTGTTGACTTTGAGGAGAAATACTCAGGAATTGTTCTCCAAAAAACCCTACGTGAAAAAAAGAATTTAGTTATTGTCTTAAATGTTAATGAACTCGACCAAGAAGTCGTTGAGTTAGAAAACTTTATGAGTCTGTCAGTATTATTGGAGAAGGGAAAAGAATATCAGCGCGATCAATTAATTGATCAATTCTATCGAATGGGATATGAAAGAAAGGATTTTGTTAGAGAGAAGGGTGATATAGCCATTCGTGGCGAAGTGGTTGATGTCTATCCCCCCGATGGTATTGAACCAATAAGAACTTACTGGTGGGGAAACTTATTAGAAAAAATGAAATATTTTCAAGCCGATACCCAAAGGACTGACCATGATTTGGAACACGCCTTAGTCATTCCCAGTGATGGAGAATTTAAAACCGTACCCTTGATTAAACTTATAATGGAACAAGCTCATCTCATTTTTTGGGATGATGTATTCATCGAAAACACTCATTTATCACATATCCCTCAGGTGATTACCGGAATTGTTTCGAGGGGAGACTTACCGGAGATGGTTATTACGGCTTCTCGTCCGCCTTCTTTTTTTGGAGAAATAACAAAATTGATCGATGAATTGAAGGAAAATAATTGGGGGAAAACCTATTTAATTTTCCCATCTGAAAAAATCGAATTGTTTGCAGCGATCTTGGATGAGGAAAAGATCCCCTATGCTAGAGATATTAAAAAACCGAGCCAAATTTTTCTTTTAAAAGGTTTTCCGGCAGAAGGATTTATGCTTCCCGATTTGGGTTTTTCGGTTTTCACGACTCAGGAAATTTTTGGAAAAGATTTTACTAAACCGAGTAAAAAAAGAGCAGAATCACCAATAGAAGAAGAAATGGTGAGCTCACTTCAACCCGGGGATTATATTGTTCATGAGGAACAAGGAATCGGAATTTTTAAGGGAATCAAAGAAATGGTTTTGGAAGGGGTACACCGGGTTTATCTGGTCATTGAATATGCAGCTGGTGATATCCTCTATGTTCCAGTTGAAAGTGCTTCCTTAGTCCAAAAGTATATTGGAAGTGGTGATGTAAAGCCAAAAATATCTCGGTTGGGTAAAGATGAATGGGGAAAGGCAAAACAAAGAGTTGCTCAATCAATACAGGAAACTGCTCAAGAATTATTAGAAATATATGCTCTTCGCAACCTGGAACAAGGCCATGCCTTTTCTCTGAATTCTACCTGGCACAAGCAACTTGAGCTATCTTTCCCCTATATTGAAACTCCCGACCAAAAACAGGCAATTATTGATGTGGAACGTGATATGGAATCCACACGACCAATGGATCGGCTCATCTGTGGCGATGTGGGCTACGGGAAGACTGAGATTGCCATACGAGCGGCCTTTAAAGCAGTTATGGATGGAAAACAAGTTGCTTTGTTGGCACCAACAACCATTCTGTCCGAGCAGCATTATCTAACCTTTAAAGAGCGTTTGAAAAGATTTCCGGTACGAATTGCAGTTATAAACCGCTTTAAATCAATGCTGGAACAAAAACAAATTGTTGAAGGAATTAAAAATAATGAAATAGACATCTTGATCGGTACCCATCGACTCATTCAAAAAGATATTCAATTTCATGACCTCGGATTAGTCATCATTGATGAAGAACAGCGATTTGGGGTTATGCACAAAGAGCGGCTTAAAAAAATGAAATCAACTGTTGATGTCCTCACCCTCACCGCTACCCCGATTCCCCGAACCTTGTATCTGTCCCTTACCGGTATTCGGGATATCAGCGTTATCGAAACACCTCCTGAAGGCCGTAAACCGGTTCATACCGTGGTTGCGTCTCGAAGTCAAAAAATGATCAAGGAAGCAATTCAATACGAACTCGAGCGAAAGGGTCAAGTATTTTATGTGAGCCCCAGAATTAAAAGCTTGATGAAAATTTATGAAGAGTTGGTATTACTCTTTCCTGAGTGTCAAATTGGAATTGCTCATGGACGACTCTCCGGGCCTGATTTAGAAAAGGTTATGGAGAAGTTTTATAATGCTGAAATTGATATTTTACTTTGTACAACAATTATCGAGATTGGGTTAGATGTTCCGAATGCCAATACTTTAATTGTAGATCCGGCAACTCTCTTTGGGTTGTCTCAACTCTATCAACTGCGTGGTCGTATAGGACGATTTGACCGAGAGGCTTATGCTTATTTATTTTATCCAAAAAGATTAACCCATGAAGCTCAGGAGCGCTTGGATGCTCTTTTGGAATTCGAGGGATTGGGGACCGGCTATAAATTAGCCCTTCGTGATATGGAAATTCGAGGAGCAGGTAATATTTTGGGTCAAGCTCAGCATGGATTTATTCAAGAGATTGGTTTTTCCCTTTATACTCGAATGTTACAGGAAGAAATATCCCGGCTTAAGGGAGAAAATACTGAAACGAATCCCCAAACCACCATTGTTTTGCAGGAAAATGCTTTTTTCCCAAATTGGTATATGAAGCAAGAAAATGAGCGTTTTAGTTATTATCAACGTTTACTGCAGGCTCAGAAACTGAATGATATTGAAGATCTGAGGGCAGAGATTGAAGATCGGTATGGACGCTTACCAAGGGAAGTTGAAACTCTTTTAAAAATTACAACCCTGCGTTATTATGGTAAAATAGCACAAGTTGATACAATTGAAGAAAAAAACGGGGAGATTTATATCGGTGCTCCAATTGAGGTACTGGTCAGCCTCAATGAAAAATTCCGGAACCATGGTGTAAAAGGTTTGTTGGTAAATTACCATGGTAAGCAAACTTTAAGGATACCATTTCAAAAATTAAATTCATTGTTACGTCTGTTTGATCCAATGGTAGGGAAAGGATAAAAAAAATTTCATATAGAACTACAGTTTATTGAGGATAGTGGAGATATTCCTTCAATGGATAAAATGAGTGATTCAGAAGCCAAAAAGTATTTTGGAGAGTTAATTGAATTGGTAGCAATCCTTCGAAGCGAAAATGGTTGCCCTTGGGATCGAGAACAAACTCGAGAAAGTTTAAAGCCACTTATGCTTGAAGAGATGTACGAAGCCTTTGATGCAATTGATCGAAAGAACGAAGCTGATTTAAGAGAAGAGTTGGGAGATATGTTGCTTCATATTGTTTTTCAAGCACAAATTGGAATAGAACAGGGTTCTTTTAATATTGTTGACGTTTTAAAACAGCTCATTTTTAAAATGAAGAAGAGACATCCTCATGTATTTGGAGATATTCAGGTTCAAAACGTGGATGAAGTTTTGTTAAATTGGGAAACCATTAAAGAAGGCGAGAAGGAAAGAGAGAGCATGCTTTCATCCATACCTCCAAGTTTACCAGCCTTACTCCGGGCTCAAGTCATTCAAAGCCGGGTTGCTCGGGTAGGGTTCGATTGGCCAAATGCCAATGAGGTTTGGAGAAAGGTAATTGAGGAACAGAATGAATTTGAAGAAGCCTGGAAAAGTCATGATCAAGAATCAATCGAAGAGGAATGGGGGGATTTGGTATTTGCATTAGTTAATCTCTCCCGGCATCTTCAACTTCAACCGGAGGATGCTCTTCAAAAAGCTTCCCAACGCTTTGCCCAACGCTTCCATTATATGGAGAACGAAATAAAAAAACAAGGGAAAAAAATTGAAAACCTCTCTTTAGAGGAGATGGATGAGTTATGGAACAAAGCGAAACAAGAAATAAAACTTATCCAAAACAACCAATAGATTTTGGAGATCTATTTAATCGAATCAAAGTATTATTGCCATTGGTAAAAGGGTGGAATCCTGATATTTATTTGGCGGTAAATTCAGCCGGTTCGATTGTGTGCGGCATATTGAATAATTTTTTTCCAAGAGAAATCAGGACCCTTTCCATCCGATATCAGAATGACCATTTAATAGTCAATTGGGACAATTGTGGTGAGTTAAGGGATAAAAGAGTATTGGTGGTTGCCGATCATTTTCCCAATGAACAAGTACTTTTCCAACTGGAGAATTTTTTAAAGACCAAACAAGTATTATCATTGGTTAAACTAGTGGTTTTGGGTAAAGGCGTGGAATACTCGTGTTTTCCAGAACTACCAGAAGAATCGATTCTCCCTTGGGAAACTGATGAGACTGGATAAATATTTAAAAGTTTCCAAGTTGATTAAAAGACGAACTCAAGCTCAGGTTGCTTGCAAAAATAACCGGGTTTATTTAAATAATCACTTAGCCAAGTCATCATCAATGGTTAAAGTTGGAGATGAAATTAAGATTGTTTCTCCGGTTATGATGCTTCGGGTAAAGGTTTTACAAATACCGGTTAACAATCAATATTCTGATGACCTTTTTTCAGTAATTGAACAAAAAAAACTGGAAACGGAGTAAGACAACTATAGGTGTGGGAGGCATTCCTTCAACCATACTGTAGTTTTTAGGGAAACTATTGCAGTGGTTAAGTTCATTGATCTTAAGTTGACTTTTTAAAGGAGATGATAAACTCATGAGTACAATTTTTGATGTTCATGCTCGAGAAATTCTTGATTCCCGCGGAAATCCTACAGTAGAGGCAGAAGTGACTTTAGCATCGGGTGCTTTTGGTCGGGCTGCTGTTCCTTCGGGAGCATCAACTGGGACTTTTGAAGCAGTTGAACTCCGTGATGGTGATAAAAACCGATATCTTGGCAAAGGAGTAACCAAAGCAGTAGAAAATGTGAACGAAATTATTGCTCCGGAAATTATTGGTCTCGATGCTCTTGATCAAGCCAAGATTGATAAAGTCTTAATAGATCTGGATGGTACTCACAATAAAGGAAAATTAGGAGCCAATGCGATCCTTGGTGTTTCCTTAGCGATTGCGAAAGCTGCAGCTGAATATGCTGGTCTTCCACTTTATCGGTACATTGGCGGTGCTAATGCTTGCGAGTTACCAGTTCCTTTGATGAATATCTTAAATGGTGGGAAGCATGCCGACAGTGGCGTTGATATCCAGGAGTTTATGATTGCTCCTTGTGGGTTAAAAGCATTTAAGGATGCTTTGCGAGCTGGAACTGAAGTATTTCATCACTTAGCAAAAGTTTTAAAAAGAAGAGGGTATTCCGTCGGCGTTGGAGATGAAGGAGGTTTTGCTCCAAACCTTCATTCTTCCGATGAGGCTTTGGAAGTTATCATCGAAGCTATCCAATTAGCGGGGTATGAACCAGGCAAAGATGTCTTTTTGGCTTTAGATTCGGCAGCATCTGAATTATACAAAGACGGTATTTATGTTTTTGAAAGAGAAGGTGCTCGTCGGAATATCGATGAGATGATAGAATTTTATCAAGAGTTGGTGGAAAAATACCCAATCATATCTATTGAAGATGGATTAGCCGAAGATGATTGGGAAGGTTGGAAAAAAATGACCTTTGCAATGGGTGATAAGATCCAGTTAGTTGGTGATGATCTTTTTGTAACCAATAAAGAACGCTTGATAAAGGGCATTAAAGAAAAATGCTGTAACTCCATACTCATCAAGCTCAATCAAATTGGTACCCTCAGCGAAACCTTAGAAACTATCGAAGTGGCAAAAAAAGCTGGTTATACTGCAGTCGTATCCCATCGATCTGGCGAAACCGAGGACACGACCATATCGGATTTAGTTGTGGCTTGTAACACCGGTCAAATTAAAACTGGCTCATTGTGTCGTTCGGAAAGAATTGCCAAGTATAACCAATTGCTTAGAATCGAAGAAGAGTTAGAAGAAGCTGCGGTGTTTAATGGGCGGGATGTTTTTAAAGTTAAAGGGTATTAACTTATAAAATTGACCTTCCCTAAGGATTTTGCCTCAGAATAATTGAGGTAAAATCCTTAGGGTAAAGAACTCATTAAGGTTTTGGTGGACTAAGAAGATGGTATCTTCCTATTATTATGATGGAAAAACCGAACCTGATGTTTCCCATAAAATTGCATTTAATTGGAGGAAGATACTTTTTTCAATTATTTTTGCTTTGATTCTTTTGTCTTGGTGTTTTGGTTTTACTGGGAAGTTGATTGATTATTATAATCTGCTTACCGAAGAGGCTTATCTTACCCACGAAGAAAAGCGGCTTTATGAAAGTATTGAACATTTGAACAGTGAAAAGCAAAATTTAAATCAAGATTGGTATATTGAAAAATTAGCCAGGGAAAAATTAAACCTTGCCAAGCCGGGTGAAGTATTGATTAAGGTTGTTCCCTCAGAAAATCCTTGACACCCTCCTTCACTCATTTGTATAATATTTTCGCTTTTCCTTTGAAAGATTTTAAACATTCTTTAAAATTTACTTTTATACCGTATGTAGAGAAGCGTGAGGTACTGTTTTTTGGGTAGATATCCATACTATTGGTGTGGCATCAGATGAGGATGGAAAAGACAGAGGGGGCGAATGGGTGAGGGGGAGAAAAAGGATAAAAGATGAGATCCTCACGGCCTCAAAAAACGAGGGCTCAGGATGACGTCATTTTTTATTCAATGCTATATTTTTAGGGTATAAATTACGAAAAATGATACAAAGGAGGATAATGAGTCACCCCATGATTGAGGTGAATGATATTGTTGAAGGTTCGGTAGTTGGCATCACTAAATTCGGGGCGTTTATTGAATTAGAGGATGGGAAAAAAGGACTCATCCATATTTCGGAGATATCAAATCAATTTGTTAAGGATGTGAATGATTTTCTTAAGGTGAATGATAAAGTAAAAGCCAAGGTTATTCACATTTCTGATGATGGTAAAATTGACCTCTCGATAAAACGGCTGAATGAGGACGAAGAGTACTTAGAGAAATTAGAGAAAAGTAAAGCTATGTTTGAACAAAAGTTGAACAAATTTCTCAAGCAAAGTCAAGACAAGCTTACTGATCTCAAAAAACACCAAGAAAATAAACGCAAATTCCACTGATTTTTTTAATTTATAATATTCATTCATAAGAGGGAAGCCAGGTTTTTTTGAGCTTCCCTCTTTCGCATTATGCTGATTAAACTATAGGTAGTTTTTTAGGCGATTTTTTTCTTCGATAATTTCTCCACTTTTGCTAACTACTCTTAAAACCCCTTTAACAATTCGAGTTCGAACTTGACCACAAGCCTCAGGGTTTCCTAATAGATGGGGTGCATCCAAAATACCTTTTTGGATGGCACGAGCAAGAGTAGCGGGAGAAACCCAGGGATCATCTCCGTCCTCCTTATGATGAATATTTTTAATAGCCTTAAGAAGAATTCTTGCTTCATTGATCAAACGTTCTTTTTCTGCTTGAATCACTTGATCCTTATCCCAATCAGGAAAGTCGAAAAGCAAGTCCTTGATGACACCCTGAACAATCTCGGCACTTTCAATGAGCTCATTGGGATAGATAAGATGATCAGCTTCGCTATAACCAACAACGTGAATAATATCCGGTTTGAGAACCAAGCCCAATATTGTGGATGCCCCTAATTGTCCTTTGGCAATATTCATATTGGTAGAAAAATGAGCCAACCCTCCCCGGGTTTGAGTATAAATGGTAAAATTTTTATCCTCAAGGGGGGTAATTAATTCTTTTTTGGCAAGCATTTTTGCTAAATCAGCTCGAGGAGAGATTCCATTGGGATTATTGAACATATATTGAGCTATGTAGTGTTTTGCACCGGCTTTTTTTGCATTATAAGCTGCTAAGAAAAAAGCAGCACAGGCGACACTATCCGGCGCATCTCTCAGGCTCCACTGATGGGATTCGTTGACTTCCAAGGGAATACCAAGAGAAGCATATTTTTTCATGGCATTTTGATTTTCAGTAATAGCGGTTTTTATTGGACGTTGGGATCGACCATCCAATCGGCTGTACCAGGTTAAGGGGACTGCACCCCAAGCAATATGAATGGTTTCAGATAATAATTGAGCCCAGTCTTCCAGATAGTTGGTTCCACTATAGCAACGCAGCAGAGGGTAGTTCCCAACCCGAGAAGCAGCATAGATTTTTTCGAGGTCATCACGACATCTAATTGGAACACCACCAGCTCCGCTTTCATCAACTTTCATTTTTTCAGGTTCAAAAAAGAACTCTTGGGCATTTTGGTCCGGTCCCAAGGAAATAACATCAATGGTTTTTGAATGGCTGATTTGAGCGACACCTTTAATGGTTTCTTCAACGCTTGGTCTTCCAAAATGATGTCGGAGGAGAGGGAAGGGTTTTTTGGCAAGAATCCTTTCAGGAAGAGTGGAGGGATATTTTTTATCGGGAGGGATATCTTGGGTAGTTTGATGAATACTTTCAAGGATTTCATCAAAACTCTCTTTGCCGCTGAAAATATATTGAAAAACACCAACACTCTGAGCAATTGGTTCTAAAGCTGGTGTACAACTAAGAATATAAGTACTTTGATCAAGAAGATGATTATTGTCTAATTGGCGGCGTAATTCGATAAAGAGAGACCGAGCCGAATCTTCACTTAAGCGGTAGCCCACAATAACACGTTGAGGTTTTTTTTCTTTAATACATTCAATCAACTGGTTGATGGGTATTGCTGGTCCCAAAAAATAGGTTGTGTATTGGTATTCTTCGGCTAAACTAAGGAAACGATAAATTCCAGCAACATGAACACAGTTTTCTAAAGAAGCACCAATTATTGTTTTCTTCTCAGCCATGTCAAAACCTCCGATCATTAGCTTGAGTTGGTTTCTACCACGATCATTTCCCGTATTTCTTTTACACTAAGTCCCGCTAATCCCAGCTTTTCTATGGTCCTTCCTTCAACAAAGTAATCCCGGTTGTGAAGAATGTTGGCTAACTGGATCATGCAATCAATCGTTGGAGTTGGGATTTGTAACATTTTCCCAAAGGATGAGATTGGAACCAGGCTCATGGGAACATCCTCAGTAATATAACGAGTAAAAATGGTATAGGGAGCCCGGATTCCGCGGTAACCAGGATTGTTCTGGATAGCCTCATAAAGGTTTCTTCCAAAAGCATCATAAGCAGAGTAGAGCCATTCTCGTGCAGTAATGGCTCTTATCCCTAAAGCCTCAGCTACTTTAACTCGCTCGTTGTCAACTGCTTCGAGGATTAAAGCAACTGAAGGGGTAATACCATCGATATAATAATCAAATTCACCATGGGTGTTTTCAATGCGAGCTGCATTGAGAATGGTTAAAGTGGGATGAAAAACGGCTCCAATATTATTAAAACTGGTTTTGAGAACATTATCTTCAGGAACAAACTGGGGAAGTGCTTTCCGAAGAGCAGTAACTACTTCAACGGTTTTATAGGCTGGAATAGCAGCTACTGGTATGCTATTTTTAATTCGGAAAATTTTTACTTGGGCCGGACCACTGATTCGACTCGCAAAAAGAAAGGTTTGAGCTTCAGATATGATCACCTCAGCAGTCACATTTCGCTCTTTAAATATTTGCCTAAACTCCAACGCTCCACCAGTACGGCCAGGATTAAGAACTATAATTTGACCATTCTTGAGATAGGGAACGAGATTTTCCGCCATGAAGCGCTGACCGGTTGCCGGAACAACAACCATAATAATTTCAGCATCTTTGATTGCTTCTTCAATGTTTGGAGTAACAACATTCAGTGGAGCAAATCCCTGGATTTCTCCTTCAACCTGAATACCACCCATCAATTTTATAGAATTTAATCGTTCTGGAGTTCGATTGTATAAGTTGACTTTGAAACCTTTTAAAGAAAGATATCCAGCCAAAGCCTGGCCGCCATGACCGGCTCCCAATACTGCATAATGAGTTGCATCAATTGCGCTCATGTCTTATCCTTTCCATAGCAATTTGAAGAAGCTTTTGTACCATTGAACGATAGTCTACACCGCGATGAGAACACATTTCCGGGAAAGCACTATGTTTATAGTGGAGAAGCGGTAGAGCATTTATTTCAAAAAAGAGAGGCAGGTTTTCTTTTTGATCAAAAATGAGATGGAAGGTAGAAAAGTCTTTGAGGTTTAGTTCACGGAAAATTTTTATGGCCATGCTTTCTAACATGGTTTTATGCTCATCACTTAATTTTGCTGGGCAGGATATATCATCAACGTACCCCTTTTTGCTTTCGATTTCGGCATCATAAAGGGGTTTTTCTCGGGAAAGATTCAGTTCCATAATAGGGAGAACCTCGGGGTTATTCCCGTTTCCCCAGAGACCGATCACCATTTCTCGACCCTCAACGAATTTTTCAATCAATACTTTCTCACCGGTTTGGTTAAAAACCTCTTCAGCCTTTTTTAGCAGGCTTTCCTGGTCATTCACTATTGAATCAGACGATAACTTAAGGCAATAATTACGAAAACGAGATTTTATTATATAAGGATAAGCTAAGCTATCAGGTAGTAAATCCCCAGGTGACCATTGGATAGATGAAGTGGTTGGAATACCAATACCCCTCAAGGAAAGTTTGGTGAGAGACCGATCAAGGCAAAAGGAGTGAATAGTTGAATTCGAACCAAGATAGGGAATATTCAGGGCATCTAATAATGACGGTAAGAAAGCTTGATCGTATATTTCTGCTGAGCAAACTGCAAGATTAAAAACAAAATTTGCATTTTGATTTGAGAGAGAGGGAACTAATTCTGCAAGCGGGACATCTACATTGAGTTGATGGCAGTCCCAACCCTTTTGTGTCAGAGCTTCAATAACCATAGAAACTGTTTTTCCATGTAAATCGAGTCTATTGGAATAAAAATTCTTTTCTCTTTCTTCAAATATCTTTTTACTGAATGTAATGAGGATTTTTTTTATACTCATCTCCTCCTTTTAGAGAATATGACCTAGTATTAAATTCAATTCATATTAAAAGATGTACATTTTAACCTGTAGGCCCATCTGCTGGCTTGTTTTATTGCACCTGATAATTAAATGTAGCGACACGCCTTGGCATGTCGAACTTTGGATTTTCATCCTCATCTGGTGTTGCTATACAGCATAAGGGTCTATCCTGAAAATACCATCAAATGAATTCTTTAATCGGTCATCCTGAGGCTTCGTTTTTCGAAGCCGTGAGGATCTTATCCTGGGCTTTCACCCTCATCCTCGCCTTCTCCCATCAAGGGAGAAGGAATTATATAGATGTGTCATCCGGATTGGTGCTTTTCCACGTAAGGATCTCATCTTTTTTCTTTTTAATTTAAAAATATTTTTAAAGGCTGAGATTCTTACTTTGTACAAAACACTCCTTAGAATGAGGGAGTGTATTGATGAGATTGCCATACCATTCAACCCAAAGACAGTTGGGCTCTTGGGATGATAGCTTAAGATAGGTATTTTCATCTTCGTTTAGAGTTGCCGGGCAGTATGACTATCCGCTAAAAATATGTATTTATTTATATCATAAAAAGGACTTTAGAAGCAAACAGGAAGGAAAAGGCTGTATTTTCTTTTAAAAAATTGATAAGATACCGTTGGTAGTTTAGAGAAAGGTTCTTAAAAACTATGATTGATGGAATGAAAATAGCTCTTGAAGAAGCGCAGAGAGCTTTTGAGGAAGATGAGGTTCCAGTCGGAGCCTGTATTATTCAAGGGGGTCAATTAATAAGTGTTGGCCATAATCGTCGTGAACAAAAACAAAAAATAACTTCTCATGCTGAAATTGAAGCAATACAGAAAGCCTCACGGGTTCTGGGGAGTTGGAGATTAGAAGGTTGTGACCTTTATGTCACATTGGAACCATGTTTAATGTGTGCAGGAGCCATAATCCAGAGTCGAATTCGGAAGTTAGTTTATGGAGCCAAAGACTCTAAATCCGGTGTTGCCGGAAGCGTTCTTGACCTTTTCAACAAAAAACTGTTTAATCATTCTGTTGAGGTATATAGCGGAATTTACGAAGACCGCTGTAGCCAAATATTAAGACAATACTTTAAGAAAAAAAGAGAAATTGGAGAGGTGGCCGAGTTGGTCGAAGGCGCTCGACTCGAAATCGAGTAGGCAGTGCTGAGCTGTCTCGTGGGTTCGAATCCCACCCTCTCCGCCATTGAAGAAAAAAGCAACATAACTCCTACTCAGATTTTTTTAAATATTGTTACGGATAGTTGGTAATTTTTTTTAATGAAGCTAAATAAATTTTTAAAAGAATATTTCTCTTAACCAAGTCTTAACTTCAAGGATCGACCAGATAGTACATTTAAAAGTGGTTTTTTGTTTATCAAATAAACAACAAACCTCTTTTTTGTTAGGATCAATAAATGCTCAAAAAGAGAAACAAATTCCTTTGCGAGTCATTTTAATATTGACGAATAGTGTCCTTGAAGGTATAAATAATAAAAATAATATTTTGGAGGAGGGCAGTTTATTTATGAAAAGATTACTTGTTATAATGCTTGCGTTATTCGTTGTGTTGGCAGGAACCATGGTTTTTGCTCAAGAACCAATAAAAATTGGAATTGTTATGAATCTGACCGGTCCTTGGGCATCAATTGATAACCCCAGTGCCAATGGTGCGAAATTGGCAGCAGAACAAATTAATAAGGCTGGGGGTGTATTAGGTCGTCAGATAGACTTGAAAGTTATTGATACTAAGGCAGATGAGGGAGAAACCAGTGCTGCCGTTGTTCGACTGGTTGAAAACGAAAAAGTATCAGCTTTAATCGGTTATGGAGATACCCATTGGGTGAATATTGCCGCCTCGATGGCGAAAGAATACGGAGTTCCTTTTATGACTCCAGGAGCTACCCATCCTCGTATTCCTGAACGTTTTGGGGCTTGGCTAGCTTGTTTTGGAGATAATGCTCAAGCATCAGCAATTGCCGAATATGCAGTGAAAGACCTTGGGTTGAAAAGAGGCGTCGTTTGGGTAGATACCGCGGTTGATTTTAGTGTTGCTGTCTGTGCTTTCTTTGCCGATGCTTTAAAACACTATGGTGGTGAAGTTGTTTATGAAGACTACTTTGAAGTAACCTGGAAAGATTTTTCCGCCATGTCCGCTCGTTTAAAAGAATATCAAGATAGAGGCGAAGTTGATTTTGTCTATGTCGGTGCCATACCTGATAATTGTGGTTTAATTGCCAAACAATTGCGAGATAATGGAGTTACCATCCCAATGTATGGTGAAGATGGTTTTGACACGCCACTGTTAGTTGAAACCGGTGGAGAAGCTGCCGAAGGTGTCATTTTTGCTACTCACGTTTCATTAGAAGATCCCAGCCCAATTATTCAGCAATTCAAGGCTGATTATCAGGCCATGTACGGAACCCCACCCGAGAATGCTTTTGCGGCATTAGGATATGACGCAGTGAAATTAATGGCAAAAGCAATTGAATTGGTTGGAAGTGATGCTCCGGAAAAGATTCCAGAAGGTTTAGCCCAAATAAAAGATTTTCAGGGAGTATCTGGAACTATCAGCTATGAAGGTGGCAGTCAGATTCCAAATAAGTCAGTTTCGGTCATTGAAGTGAAAGATGGAAAGTTTGTTACAGTTAAACAAATTGCTCCAGAATATTTGTCCGATCCAACCATTGCAAAATAGCATTTTTACTAAAAGCGGACTCATTGATATGAGTCCGCTTTTGTTTTGCTCTATCTTTCCTTCGTCGTTTCCTTTTTTAATGAAATTTAGATTGTCTTAACCCGGCAGTCTAAAAAGAGAGATCTATGAACGGAGAAAGAAATGCCTGATCCAATCTTGAAAGTGACTGATTTGTGGAAAAATTTCGGGGGCCTTTCCGCAGTTAGTGATTACCGCCTTGAACTTCCCCTGGGAATGGTTTACGGACTTATCGGCCCCAACGGTGCTGGAAAAACAACTATTTTTAATCTTTTAAGCGGGGTTTTAAAACCCAATCGAGGTCGCATTGTTTTTAATCAAATTGATATAACTGATTTTCGTCCCGACCAGGTAACCCGGGTTGGCTTAACTCGAACCTTCCAAAATCTTCGGCTTTTTCCATCACTTAATGTTGAGATGAATTTAAAAATTGCTAACCACATCCATTTACATTATTCTTTTGTTGCTTCGCTTTCCAATTTACCGGGTTTTTTTCACTCCGAGAGGGAAGTACAAAAAAAAGTTGATACCATGTTGGATATTTTTGGTTTATCTCAATATAGGGATGAACTGGCAACCAATTTGCCTTATGGATTGCAAAGAAAATTAGATATTGCTCGAACCTTGATGACGGATCCAAAGGTGGTACTTTTAGACGAACCATCGGCAGGAATGAATACCGGGGAGTCAGAAGATTTGGCCCGGCTTATTCTCCAAATTAAGGAGAGATTCCATCTCACTCTGGTTATCGTTGAGCATCGAATGCCTTTTGTGATGGGGTTAGCCGGTATTATTCAGGTATTAGATTATGGTTCGGTGATTGCCCAGGGTACTCCTGAAGAAATACAAAATAACCCTCAGGTTATTGAAGCTTATTTAGGAGCGGGTGATACCATTGCTTAAAGTTAAAAATCTTAGTGTGAAGTACGGAGTGATACCAGCTCTTCAGGATATTTCAATAGAAGTGAAAGACGGCCAAATAGTATCTCTCATTGGGGCCAATGGTGCTGGGAAAACGACCACATTAAAAACAATCATGGGAATTCTGAAACCAGCCAATGGAAGCATTGTTTATCGTGATGAAGATATCACCCGGATGTCGACACCACAACGGGTTCGCAAGGAAATTTGTTTGGTTCCTGAGGGAAGGGGCATTTTTAATCGTTTAACCGTAAGAGAAAATCTTCTTTTAGGAGCTTATCATCGAAATGATGAACAAGAAATTAATTTAGATTTGGAAAAATCTTACTCCCTATTCCCACGGCTCAAAGAAAGGGAAAACCAGATAGCTGGTACGCTAAGCGGGGGAGAACAGCAAATGTTGGCAATCGGTAGAGGTTTAATGTCACGACCAAAACTGATGCTTTTAGATGAGCCATCCTTAGGTTTGGCTCCTCTGGTGGTCCGAGAACTCTATGAATTGATTCAAGAGATATTAAAGCAAGGTGTAACCATTCTCCTAGTCGAGCAAAATGCAACAATGGCGATACGAGTTTCCGATTATGTATATCTATTAGAAACGGGCAATGTGAAATTAGAAGGAATTCCCAAAGAAGTTGAATCTCTTGAAGATGTGAGAAAGGTCTATCTGGGAGGTTGATTATGCTTTCACTGGGCTATGTATTACAACAAACGATGAATGGTGTCATTTTGGGTTGTATTTATTCCTTGTTAGCATTGGGAATGACGGTTGTCTATGGAATATTACGACTTATCAATTTTGCTCATGGGGCGCTCATCACTTTAGGGGCTTTTTTTGTTTATTTTGTGAGTGTTCGTTACGGATTATCCTTTATTGCAGGTATATTTTTGGTAATCGGATTTGGCGGTTTAATGGGCTTAGTTTTAGACCTTATTGCCTATCGAAAGTTGCGTGGGGGGCCAGAAGTAGCTTTATTGATTACCTCGATTGGTTTTTATACATTTATTGAAAACTTTTTAAAATTAATAGTATCTCCTCAACCCTATGCATTTAAAACCCCTGACTATTTAAATATTCTTTATCGAATGCGATTTTTAACTTTTCGATCAATTGATCTATTTATTATTTTATCTTCAATAGCAATTATGATTGCCTTTTCGATTTTTATTAAAAAAAGCAAAATGGGAATTGCCATGAGGGCTACTGCAGAAAATTTGGAAGTGGCCAACATGATGGGTATCGAAATTAATAAGGTCATATCGGTTGCCTTTATTTTAGGCTCAGCAATTGCTGCCTTTACCGGCTTTTTATGGGGTGCTAAATATGGACAAATTTCTTATGATATGGGGTTTTTAACCGGTGTGAAAGCTTTTGTAGCTGTCGTCGTTGGAGGGGTTGGAAGTATACCTGGAGCTATGTTGGGAGGTTTTGTATTAGGTGTAGCCGAGATTCTCTCGGTAGCATTGCTCCCTACTAGATTCGCCGAGTATCGAGATGGAATAGTTTTTGCCATTCTTATATTAGTTTTACTCATCAAGCCTTCAGGAATTATGGGAGTGAAGGAGGAGATTCGAGTATGAACCAGAAGAGAAGAATCATTCCAGAATTTTGGTTCATAATTGGAGGCTGTCTCCTCTTCCTTATCATCTTCATTCTTTCCCGGACTCTCAACCGATATCTGATTCATATTATTGTCCTTATGGGCATATATTCAATCGCTACCGTGAGTCTTAACTTGACCAATGGATATACCGGTCTTTTTTCTCTTGGGCATGCTGCATTTATGGCGATCGGTGCCTATACTTCTACCTTGCTGGCTTTTCCGCTCCATCTCAGGGAGTCATACGAACTTCCACTTTTACCCGCTTTCTTGACTGGTGCCGATGGAGCCATGCCTTTTATCGTTGCTTTAATTGCCGGAGGAGTGTTTGCTGCACTATCAGCAATTCTAATTGGAGCCCCGGTTCTCCGATTAAGAGGGCACTATCTCTCAGTTGCTTCATTGGGTTTCATGGTCATAGTGACCACCTTTGCCAAAACTCTTAAGGGGATCACCCGGGGATCAATGGGAATCAATGCCATACCTTCTTATACCAATATCTATTGGACCTATTTATGGCTCCTCATCGCAATATATGTGGTTTGGAGAATAGTTCATTCCCGTTTTGGGCGTGCTATGATGGCAATCCGAGATGATGAAACCGCCGCTCAGGTTTTGGGGATTTTTCCGATGAAGTATAAACTGTTGTCTTTTGTTGTTGGTGCTTTTTTTGCCGGCGTGGCCGGTGGTTTATTTGCTCATTTTACCAAAGCCATACGTCCTTTTGAGTTTTCATTTGCCATGACCTTCCAAATAGTGATCATGCTTATTGTGGGAGGGATGGGCACCATGAGCGGACCTTTAGTTGGGACATTCTCTTTAATGGCTTTTCGTTATGCGCTTAAACCAGTCGAAGAACACCTGAAAGTCTATGGTTTTATCGAATTGGTTTATGCGGCTCTCCTCATTATTATTATGCTCTGGAAACCTGAGGGTATTATGGGGAAAAGACAATTGAAAAGATAAGAAAGAAGGGATGGATATGTCAAAAAAAGTATATCATCCAGAGATGACCTATACCATTTTTAAAGAAGGAAAATTTAACAAAGCAATTTTTGGAGTGGGATCGGCAGAAAATCACGGATTTCACCTTCCTTTTGGTAATGATACCTTAGTATCTCATGCGATTGCTATGGCAGTTGCCCAAAAAGTTGATGGCATGTTAGTTCTTCCTCCGGTGAATGTTGGAGTAAGCCACCATTATGATGATTTTCTCTTTACTTTAACCCTCCGACCCGAGGTTTTGGTTGAGGTTTTGAAAGACATGCTCAATTCTACTATTCGCCAGGGAATCAATCGGATTATTATCATTAATGGTCATGATGGAAATATTGCTCCGATTGAAATTGCTGCACGTTCAGTGAAAGTAGCTAATCCCGAAGCTTTTATCGCTTCTTTAGATGCCTGGTGGGTTAAGGCTGGAGAATTATTACCTCAAGATACTTTTGAGGTCTGGAATGGACTGGGTCACGCCGGGGAAGGAGAGACATCAATGTCTCTGTATCTTTTCCCAGAATTATGCCAACCGGAAGAAGCACGGGGAGTGGTCCCTGATCTTCCAGAGGGATTAGACATAAAATGGAAATTTAATGAAATAACACCTTATGGAGCAACTGGTGATCCGACCAAAGGAACCGCAGAAAAAGGGGAAAAGATGTTTAATGCTTTGGTGGATTATATTGTAAAATCGATTCAAGATTTAGAAAAGAATCAGTGGAAATATGGCGTCATGATGAAAATGTAGAGCAATACCCTATCGAACCTTTTCATAAAAGGATTTGCTTGAGAATCACTTTGAGTTCTTAATTACATTCTGGAGGAAAAAGATGGATATACCCTGGGTGTCAATAGGACGGATTTCTGATTTCGAAGGGAAAGTCGTTGAACTGCGTGGATGGCTTTCGAATAAACGATCAAGCGGGAAGGTCGCCTTTCTGATTATCCGCGATGGATCGGGCTTTATTCAAGGAACGGCATTTGTTGGAGATTTTTTTACCAAGGATCAATTAGATGAGATTAAAAGAATACCGATTGAATCATCCGTCCTAATACAAGGAAAAGTGCGTCGAGAAGAACGTGCTCCTGGGGGGTATGAGTTGGAAATCAGCTCTTTTCAATTGGTTTTTCCTTCCGAAGAATATCCTATTCAAAAAATGGAACACTCGGTAGACTATCTAATGGAACGTCGACACCTCTGGCTCCGCTCCAAAAAACAAAATGCCTTACTGCGAATTCGGAACGTGGTTATGATGAGTATCCATGAGTTTTTACAAAGTGAAGGATTTATCTTGCTCGATTCCCCAATTTTAACTCCAGCAGCCTGTGAAGGTACTTCGACTTTATTTGAACTCCAGTACTTTGATATCGGGAAAGCTTATTTATCTCAAAGTGGTCAACTGTACATGGAGGCTGGAGCAGCTGCTTTTGGGAAAGTATACTGTTTAGCCCCAACCTTTCGAGCTGAAAAGTCAAAAACCCGACGCCATCTTACCGAATTCTGGATGTTGGAGCCGGAAGTTGCTTACTATGATTGGCAGGATAACATGGTTCTTCAAGAAAAATTAGTGAGTTTTATCGTCAATCAAGCGTTAAAAAAATGCCAAAATGAATTAGAGATTCTTGAACGAGATACCACTCCTCTCCAGAAAATTCAACCTCCTTTTCCCCGGATTTCTTATACCGAAGCCATCGAGGTTCTTAAAAAGAAGGGGTCTCCAGCTCAATGGGGTGATGACTTCGGAGGAGATGAAGAAACCATGATATCCGAAGACTTCGATCGCCCGGTTTTTATTCATCATTATCCAGCACATATCAAAGCTTTTTATATGCAACCGGATCCGGAAAATCCGACCATGGTTCTAAACGATGATCTTATTGCCCCGGAAGGTTATGGGGAGATTATTGGGGGGAGTGAACGTATTCATGACCTCGCTTTGTTAGAGAAAAGGTTAGAAGAGCATCATCTTCCCAGGGAGGCTTTTGAGTGGTATTTGGATCTCCGTCGGTATGGGACCGTACCTCATTCCGGCTTTGGCCTGGGTGTTGAACGGACAGTAGCTTGGATAGCCGGTGTCAAACACATACGGGAAGCCATTCCCTTTCCTCGTCAGATTTATCGTATATATCCGTAAGATAATAAACAACCCCTGGGAAGGAAGAACCAGGGGTTGTTTCTAACCAAATATAGTTCATTGGATTGTAATATTGCAAGGCAAATGATTTATTTGGCGATTTCATTTGCTTCATTTAAAACAGATCAACAACCACCCCTTGCATTGGTCCATAACAGGGTATAGTAAACCGGATCCCATTGCTGTTAATCCCGTTTACTCTTACCACCACATCCCCAGTAATGGCACCACTAGGAACCAGGACCGAGATCTGATTATTCGACCAAAAAGTAACCGCACCCGGAACTCCGTTGAAAGTGACCACACTTGACCCTTGGGTATCACCAAAGCTGGTCCCAGTAATAATGATTGTTTCTCCCGTTACTCCACATGGAGAACTAAGCTCAGTAATGGCTAAGGGTATTGGAGAAGGGACAGGAGTATTATTAGTGCAACCAACCAATAAAAGAAGAACCAGTATTCCAATCGGTATATATATTTTCATAAGCAATTCCCCTTTCACTATAACCTATTCACTATATTACCTGTACAACGTGGGTATAACAAGGAATGGTAAACCAAATCCCGTTGCTGTTTATCCCGTTCACTGTTACCACCACATTCCCAGTAATAGCGGCATTAGGAACCAGCACTTCGATTTGAGTATTGGACCAAGAATTTACTGTTGCTGGGCCTCCATTAAAAGTAACTACGCTTGATCCTTGAGTATCTCCAAAGCTGGTCCCAGTAATAATGATCGTTTCTCCCACTACACCGCATACTGGATTCACTTCGGTAATGGTAAGTGGAACAGATGTAGGAGAAGGGGTATTATTAGCACAGCCAAGCAATAAAAAGAGAATTAATAATCCGATGAAAAAAAGGTTTCTCATATGGATACCTCTTTTATAAAAATGGATTAAAATCCCATTGATGCAAACTCATAAAAGATAATAGTCAGTGAAAGCCCTGTAAGTAATCATTTACAGGGCTTTCACTGGGTTTTAGGGTGTTACAACTCCAGTAGCAATGTTTAAAGTAGAATTAAAAGGATTTCCGGCTTTATCAGTCACACCCATAAGTGGAACATACAAGAAAGTTACTGCAATTTGATCGCCAGCATCCAAATGATCAGTCGCCCATGTCCCAGTTAAAGTAACACTCTTTTTGTCAGCATTAAGAGCAACTTGGAAAGTGTTAAATGTACTTGGAGGCGGAACGGGACAAATTACACAACTAAAGGCCCAAACGGCAGGTAGGGTAAAAGCATTCATATCCAAAACTTCAACCTCTTCATTAAAGTTAACAGTTATCGTGGGAGCACTTCCAAATTGAGTATCTGCTTTTGCAGATAGAGATTGTATGTATGGTTTAGTTCCATCGACTACAATAACGAACGGAGTTTTCGTACTTTCTCCTAAGCTCCCCTGAGTAGCAGTAAAGTAAAAATTGTAGGTGGTTTCGGTTGCCATAGAGTTCCAAAACCAATTAAACTCACCAGCTGGGTTGGCTGAAATTTGATCAACCAGGGTGTTGTCTCGATAGATTTTAATTACTGAACTACTGGGCGCAGTTCCCTGAAATACAACATCACGGTTGAAACGAACTGGGTCTCCATTTTGAATTATTTTTCCGGTCCATCCACCGTCACGTACAATATTAACGACAGGTGCAGTGGTTCCGGTTGGTGGGGTAGTTGTTGGGGTGGGTGTTGGTGATGGCGTTGGTGTTGGTGTACAGCTGGTTATCAAGAAAGCCAATAAAACAACAATAGCAAGAAATGACAACTTTTTCATCTTGTTCCCTCCTTGCAAATTAAAATATATTTTATTATAGCACGTTATTTTATTTCGGATGTAAAAATTTCAAGGATTGATAAATAAATTGAGAAAATTTTAAAAAAATGAATCCTCACACCCTGATTTTTATAAGTGTGAGGATAATGAAAATTTTTTCTTTATTGAATGTTTCCAATAGGTTATTTTTTTAATGGTTCCTTTTATACAATCAAACGGTTTCCGTTGGTGTGATGAGTAACAATATGATGAAAATAAGCTTCGGTAATATAGTGCTCCATCATACGATGGGTGTTAAAATAGGAAGCAATCTTACCAATTGAATTTTTCATCATTTTTATCCACCAGTCAATACGTTGGTAATAGGTTGGGAGAATTAGATATTCGAGCTTATTGTATAAATCGTCAATTTCTTCCCGGCTTTGCTCGGCCGGATCGCTTTTTTCGTTTGGTGCTGGTCCAATTGCCCATCCAGTAATTCCTTCCAGACAACCTTCCACCCACCACCCATCTAAAACACTGAAGTTGAGAGCTCCATTATGAGCTGCTTTCATTCCACTGGTTCCCGATGCTTCCAAAGGCCTTTGGGGAGTATTGAGCCAGACGTCTACTCCACAAACCAATTTTTTAGCTATCTCAATGTTATAATCTTCAAGAAAAATGATTTTAATTTCATTTTGAAGAGTTTTAGCTATTTGAATAATTGATTGTATCAATCTCTTTCCCTCTTCATCGTGAGGGTGGGCTTTTCCAGCAAAGATAATCTGGAAGTCACCTTTTCTTTTCACTCTTTTGAGTCTTTCTAGATCAGTAAAGATAAAGTGTGGCCTTTTATAAGCAGTCATTCGGCGGGCAAATCCGATGGTTAATATATTTTCGTTTAAAGAGATACCAGTTTTTTCTTTAACAAAATCTAAGAGAACCCGCTTTTCAGCTTGACCGGCTTCCCAGATTTCTTCATCGGGAATGATATCAACTCGAGTGAGGAGCTCGGTTTCCCGAGCCCAGCCGGGAATATATCGGTCAAAAAGTTCACGAAAGGAATTAGAAGTCCAGGTAAAGCTGTGAACACCGTTAGTAATATCGTGAATGATATATCCGGGAAACATGTTCCGGGATACTTCAGAATGACGTTTGGCTACTCCATTGACGTAACCGCTTAAATTTAGAGCTAGAAGTGTCATATTTAAGACATCGTTTCCAGCTAATTTTTTTAAAATTGATAAAGGAATATATTCACCAAATACTTTTTTTACCAAATCATAAGAAAATTTATCATGACCGGCTTCAACTGGGGTGTGAGTGGTAAAAACGCACAAGTTTTTTACCTGGTCGATGTCCCAAATTTTATCCTCTTCCCAAACTTCTTCGAGACTTCTCTTGTTCTTGTTAAGAAGCTCTAAAGTCAGAAAGGCGGCATGGCCTTCATTAATATGGTATTTTCTTACATTTAAACCTAGGGTGTCCAGCATTCTCGTCCCGCCGATACCCAAAACAATTTCTTGTTTTAGACGATATTCTCGGTCTCCACCATATAAGAAATCGGTTATATTGCGGTCTTCTTCAGCATTTTTGTCCAAATTGGTGTCGAGAAAAATCACTGGCACGACCCCGCCTGATACACTTTTCCAATTGTACAACCAAGCTCCGATATAAACAGTTCGTCCTGATATAGTTACTTGAACTTGGTGCTCAAGCGGTTCAAGGTATTTCTCCACATCCCAAATGATGGGTAACTCTTTCTGCCACCCATCAGGAGTTATTTCTTGACGGAAATATCCCTTACGACTGAGTAGGGTGACAGCAACAAAAGGTATAGCGAAATCCGCAGCCGCTCGAACCGTATCCCCGGCCAGAACGCCAAGCCCTCCACTATAAGTAGGAATTTCATGAGTTAAAGCGATTTCCATAGAAAAGTATGCAATCGTTTCTTCTTTTTGTAAATTTTTAATGCTATCCATTTTATGCACTCCCAATTCGAATACTTCAGTTTTTTTATCTTCCGGTTGATCCCAAACCATTGGTTCCACGAGAAGTGGAAGATATTTCATCGCTTTCAATAATTTCAACTTGTGGAATTTCCCTTAGTGCTCCCTGAGCAATTCGATCTCCAGCTTGAATGGTGTAAGGATGATCACCGAAATTAAATAATCTAACCATCCAATTCCCTCGATAACCAGAGTCAATCGTGCCAATATGAATCATTATCCCTTTTTTAATTCCTAAACCGCTCCGAGGTCTTAATACGACTTCAAAACCTGAGGGGAACTCTGAAGCAATTTCGAGATCAATAATGACGCTTTTTTGAGGATAAATTACCGTTTCAACCGGACTGAAAAGATCGAAACAAGCATCATCCGGATAAGCAAACCGCGGGATATAAGCACGATTGGTTAACTTCTTAAATTTAATAACCATTTTTTTCTTCATAATTTCCTCCAGAGAAAAGTATACGGAATCTATTCGATGAAGGCAATTAAAAAAGAACAAACTCATATTTTTGATTGAAAGGTAAAGTTTTTTTAAATATGAGGAAAAGTGCTAAAATATTGATTTGAAAAGGTGATGAAAAGAGTAGGTACGATGGAAGAGAACTATATTCCCAATCAAAAATCATCCGAGCGATTTGGAAATCTTTATTTTCATAATTATACTCAAGGTCGCATTTCCTTCGATGAAGTGGTGGTTGCCCTATTTGATTTTATTCGACAAGATCCAAAAGGGACTTATCGAGTTATAATTGGTACTGACTCAAAAGGATCTAAAGATAGTCCCAATTTTCAGAGCTTTGTCACAGCAATAATCGTTCATAAGATTGGATACGGAGCTCGTTATTTTTGGAGAAAAACTTATCAAAAAAATCTCAGAGGGATTCGGGACAAAATTTATCAGGAGGCCATGCTTTCTTTGGAAACTTGTTGGGCTTTTATGGAAAAAATTAATACTTTTCCAGATAACCATTTATCCAACTATCGAGTTGAGATTCATGTTGATATTGGGCCAAATGGACCAACACGAAATATTATTCAAGAAGTAACAGGGATGATAGAAAATTTAGGTTTTACTGCAAAAGTAAAGCCTCATTCATTTGGAGCTTCAAGAGTAGCTCATCGACATACCTAAATAGTATTTATCCATCTTCTTAATTTAATCTTACCCTCTTTCAGAACCTTAATTTCGCTGGAAATGTAATTTTGGTATGGTTCAGGAATATAGTATAATTCTTGCTGTGAATACCAGAATCGGTAGAAAATAAATAACCTTACTTTGAACAAGGTAGATACAGAAGAGGAGGATAAAATTGTGGTAAAAATTATTAAAAAAGAAGTACTCACACCGCAGATCAAACTTATGGTTATCGATGCACCAAGAGTAGCTCAACACGCTAAAGCCGGACAATTTGTTATTGTGCGTATTAATGAAGAAGGCGAAAGAATACCACTTACTATTGCTGATTTTGATCCAGAAAAAGGAACGGTTACCATTATTTTCCAAGAAGTTGGGAAAAGTACTATACAATTAGGAGAGTTGGATGAAGGAGATTATATGGCAGATTTTGTAGGACCTTTGGGGAAAGAGATAGAAGAAAAAAACTTTGGCCATGTAGTCTGTGTAGGAGGAGGGGTTGGAATCGCCCCGGTTTATCCCAAAGCCCGAGCGTTAAAAATGTTAGATAATCGCATAACATCGATAATTGGAGCCCGTTCTTCAGATCTTCTCTTTTGGGAGGATCGGATGCAATCAGTTAGTGATGCCCTTTACGTGACGACTGATGATGGTTCTTATGGAGAAAAAGGTTTTGTGACTTCGGTTCTTGATCGGGTCATTCAAAAAGAAAAAATTGATTTAGTTATAGCTGTGGGTCCTTTAATGATGATGAAAATGGTAAGTCTTTTAACCAAGAAATATGAACTCCCGACCCTGGTAAGTTTAAATCCTATTATGGTGGACGGGACCGGTATGTGTGGTTGTTGCCGGGTAACCGTTGGGAAGGAATGTAAATTTACTTGTGTTGATGGACCGGTTTTTGATGGTCATAGCGTTGATTATGATGAGCTTTTAGCTCGTCAAAGAAATTACCTTGAAGAAGAAAAAAGAGCTGTTGAGAGCTGGCAGATGAAAAAAGCCGAGGAAGGAGTTCACCATGTCAAATAATCGATTAAACGGACGTCCCAAAATGCCCCAGCGTACGGTTCAGGAAAGAATCCGTGATTTTAATGAAGTCCCGCTTGGTTTAGAGAAATGGGCAGCAATTGAAGAGGCCAAAAGATGTTTGCAGTGTAAAAAACCAAGTTGTATGAAGGGTTGTCCTGTTGAAATCGATATCCCTGGATTTATCGGTCTTTTAGCCCAAGGGAAGATTGATGACGCTATTTTGAAAATCAAGGAAAAAAATAGTCTTCCAGCTATTTGTGGGAGAGTCTGCCCTCAAGAAGAGCAATGCGAAATTTTATGTGTGCTGGGTAAAAAAGGCCAACCGATAGCGGTTGGTTATTTAGAGAGATTTTTAGCTGATTATGAAAGAGAACAAGGTATTGAGTTACCAAAAATACCTGCTCAAAACGGAAAAAAAGTAGCAATTATTGGATCAGGTCCGGCTGGCCTTACTTGTGCTGGAGATTGCGCCAAAATGGGATATAAAGTAACGATATTTGAAGCACTCCATTCTGCTGGAGGAGTTTTAATTTATGGTATTCCTGAATTTCGTCTTCCCAAGGCGATCGTCGCTCAGGAGGTTGATTATGTCAAATCCTTGGGTGTTGAGCTTGAATTAAGTGTGGTTGTCGGAAAAACCTTAACCTTTGATGATTTACGCCAGGATGGCTTTAAAGCCTTTTTCATTGGAACCGGAGCTGGATTGCCTCATTTCATGAACCTTCCTGGTGAAAATTTAAATGGGATTTATTCGGCGAATGAGTTTCTAACCCGCTCTAATCTCATGAAAGCTTATCGGTTTCCAGAATATGACACTCCCACTAAAGTTGGTCGCCGGGTAGCGGTTATAGGTGGTGGAAATGTAGCCATGGATTCAGCGCGAACCGCACTGCGATTGGGTGCTGAAGAAGTTTGTTTGGTTTATCGAAGGACGAAAAAAGAAATGCCAGCTCGAATTGAAGAAATTGAACGAGCCGAAGAAGAAGGCATTAATTGTATCATCCTCACTAATCCCATTGGTTTTATTGGGAATGAAAATAAATGGGTTACCGGCATTGAATGCATTCAAATGGAATTAGGGGAGCCGGATGAAAGTGGTCGACGTCGGCCAATTCCAGTTCCAGGTTCGGAATTTGTTGTCCCGGCTGATACGGTGGTCGTGGCTATTGGACAAGGACCAAATCCTTTACTGCTCGAAACCTTACCGGAATTAAAACTCAATAAACGGGGATACATTGAAGCTGACGAAGAAACCGGTGTAACCAGTATACCAGGAGTATATGCTGGGGGTGACATTGTAACCGGTGCTGCTACAGTCATTTCTGCCATGGGTGCGGGGAAAAAAGCAGCTCGAGCCATTCATGATTATTTAGATAATAAATCTTGAAGAAGAAAATTTTAAAGTCTTAACGGCTTAAAATTCGAAGCCTCAGGTGGCAACTTCTTTAATAGATGAAGAATTCCATGACTTCAAAAAGTTATGGCTGATAGTGACTGTTTAGGTGACGATAATTTCAGAGTTGTTTAATACTATCTTTAAACTCCTTAATAGTTACTGATTTTCCAGGATTGATGAAGATCATAATTGGAGGTTAAGAATGAAACAAACCGATCTGGTTATTATTGGAGGTGGGCCGGCAGGTTATGCGGCGGCTATTCGTGCAGGACAAAAAGGAATAAAAACTCTTTTAATTGAAAGTCGTGATATTGGAGGAACTTGTTTAAACCGAGGTTGTATTCCAACTAAAGCGTTTTTTCGGTCGCAGGAAGTTTTTCATCTGAGTGAACGGGCTGCAGAATTTGGAGTTCAGGTAAAAGTAGATGGGGTGGATTGGACTCGAATTGTGGCTCGGAAGAATAAAGTTGTCAAACAATTAACCGGAGGAGTTCGATTTTTATTAAAAAAAGCCGGAGTAGAAGTTGTTGATGGGATTGGTTCATTCCTGGATAAACAGACAATTGAAGTCATAGAGAAAGAGAAAAAGAAAGAAACCATTCAAGCCAAACACATCCTTATTGCTACCGGTTCGAAATCTGCTCATTTACCGGTTCCAGGGGTGGATTTGGATGGAGTCATTGATAGCGATGAAGTATTGGATTTACCATCTATTCCGGAAAAATTAGTCGTGATTGGCGGTGGTTATATCGGAATGGAAATGGCCTGTATTCTCAACACCTTTGGAACTCAAGTTGAAGTGATTGAAATGCTGCCCAATATTCTTCCTATTGCCGATAGCGAGGTCGTCAAGCTTTTAGTTGAAATATTAGAAAAGAGAGGCTTGAAGATTCATACCAATGCCAAGGTGGTTAGAATTTCTAAAGATAAAAAACTCCAAGTATCCTATGAACAAAATTCTGAGACCAAGGTGGCTGAAGGAGATTATGTTTTAATCGCTACCGGAAGAGAGCCAACGACTGACCATCTTTATCCAGAGAAAGCCGGAATAAAGATGGATCGAAAAGCGATCACTACTGATCTGCAAATGAAAACTTCGGTACCATCAATTTTTGCTGCTGGTGATGTTAATGGGAAATATCTTTTAGCCCATGTTGCTTTTAAAGAAGCAGAAGTAGCTATTAATAATATCATGGGAAAAGAAGCAACCATGAATTACCGAGTCGTACCAAATTGTATTTTTTGTTCACCAGAAATCAGCTCAGTAGGTTTAACCGAGGATGAAGCTATTACATCGGGGTTCGATGTGAAAGTTGGGAAGTTTCCTTTCCGGGCAGTTGGGAAAGCCTTGATTGAAGGAGAAACCGAAGGATTTACTAAAATTATTGCTGACCAAAAAACTGGTGAGATATTGGGTGCTCATATAATTGGGCCTCATGCATCGGATCTGATTGGTGAGTTAACCTTGGCAATGGCACTGGAATCAACCCCCGAAGAGATTGCCCATACCATTCATCCTCATCCTACTCTCACTGAAACCGTTATGGAGGCAGCCGATTCAGTATTCGGATCTTCATTACATCTATTTTAAACAGTTATTTGGACTGATCATCTGGCCAAAACGAGGAGGTTTCATATGAATATTCCCAAAGATTTATTGTATACTCCCGAGCATTTGTGGGTAAAAGAGGAAAATGGTGTTTATCGCTGTGGCATCACTGATTTTGCTCAGGAAGAATTAGGAGATCTTGTGTATGTTGAGCTACCGAAGCCAAACCTAACGGTTAAAAAAGGAGATAAAATCGGTGATGTTGAATCGATTAAAACCGTATCCAACCTTTATTCACCAATTTCTGGTGTCATAACTGAAGTGAATTCTCTCCTTGAAAATAAACCAGAGGTCATTAATCAAAGTCCTTATGAAAAAGGATGGATTTGTGTTATTCAATCTAACCAGCCGGATGAAATCAAGCAGTTGTTAAGCTCTGATGATTATAATAAAATTATTCAAGAGAATAAATAAAGCTTTTTTTGAATATTTTCAAGAAAGACTTGCCAAAAGCCTTTTGACCTATTAAAATGTTAATTGCTTTCGGGCGAGGGAGGTATCCTCGATCCGAAATACAGATGAGCGGGGTCGTGGTGTAGCCTGGCCAAACACGTCAGCCTGTCACGTTGAAGACCGCGGGTTCAAATCCCGTCGACCCCGCCAAATGAGTGCCGAGATAGCTCAGATGGTAGAGCGATGGACTGAAAATCCATGCGTCCCCAGTTCAATTCTGGGTCTCGGCACCATTGTAGTTTGAGAGGCGGAAGTAGCTCAGTTGGTAGAGCGTCACCTTGCCAAGGTGAGGGCCGCGGGTTCAAGTCCCGTCTTCCGCTCCAGTAAAATGAAAACTTCGGCGGCATAGCCAAGCGGCTAAGGCAGAGGACTGCAAATCCTTCATCCTCGGTTCAAGTCCGAGTGCCGCCTCCAAGAATATAAAGTTTGTGGGCGGCTAGTTCAGAGGAAGAACGCTTCCTTGACGCGGAAGAGGCCATAGGTTCGAGTCCTGTGCCGCCCACCAGGAAACGTTATTAGGGCGCCATTCCGGGTTAAGAGTGGCGCTTTTTTTATTTTTAAATATACAAGGTCTATTGGTCCTATCCCGTAAATACAGGAGCGAGTTATAGGTAACGAATTTAGAGTAACTAAACTGATAATACACAATATTTAATAAATCCCGACTCACCTTGTCTGATCCTCCCCCAATTTATTATATTTTCTTTTCTCAACCTTTACAAAATTGGAGGAAGTTCGAGGGGGAGATTGCTCGGTATTAAATGTATTTCATGGTCATTAGTTGCTATTATTCAGCCTGAGGGTCTATTGAGAAATGCTCTAAAGTGTTATTATTTTATGATATAAATTTATATACAAACCGACAACTTTCCCAAAGCTACTATAAATTATCTGGTGAGATTTTATGAAGGAGGAAAATGAAATGGCAAAAAATGCGATCAACTCAGCGATTGCTGCAATAAATAAAGAGGGTGAATTGGTTGATCTCCATGAAAGTAATGGAGATATTGAAAGATATATTTTTTTTGATGATAAAGAAGGGAAATCAATTTATTGGCACAGTACTTCTCATTTAATGGCACAGGCGGTGAAAAGGCTTTATCCAGGGGCTCGATTAGCCATTGGGCCAGCTATCGAAGAAGGATTTTACTATGATTTCGATATAGACCATACCTTGAATGAAGAAGATTTAAAGAAAATAGAAGAAGAAATGCAGAAAATTATTCAAGAAAATCTTACGGTAGAAAGAAAGGTTCTTTCCAAAGAAGAAGCAAAACAGCTATTTTCTTCGCGGGGGGAAAACTTTAAGATCGAATTGATAGATGAAATTCTTGACGACCAGGTCAGCCTTTATCAACAGGGAGAATTTATTGATCTTTGCCGAGGTCCTCATATTCCATCAACTGGTTCAATTAAAGCCTATAAGCTCTTGAGTGTATCAGGAGCCTATTGGAGAGGAAAAGAAACCAATCCCATGCTGCAAAGGATTTATGGCATTGCCTTTGATGATAAAGATAAGCTCAAAAATTATCTATATCGCTTGGAAGAAGCAAAAAAGAGAGATCATCGAAAATTAGGGAAGGAGCTCGAACTATTTAGCCTTCACGAAGAAGGTCCAGGTTTCCCCTTTTTCCACCCCAAAGGAATGGTGGTTATCAACGCCCTTTTAGATGCCTGGCGGAAAGAGCATGTTAAAAGAGGGTATCAGGAAATAAAAACTCCTATTATCCTTGATCGTGAGTTGTGGGAACGTTCAGGACATTGGGACCATTATCGGAATAACATGTATTTTACTTCAATTGATGAAAGAGAATTTGCAGTAAAACCGATGAATTGTCCAGGTGGGATCTTGATTTATCAAAGCCAGCTGCATAGTTATCGAGAATTTCCGATACGGATGGCCGAATTGGGATTAGTTCATCGCCACGAACTCTCCGGGGTCCTTCATGGTCTCATGCGGGTGCGATGTTTCACTCAAGATGACGCTCATATTTATATGGAACCCCATCAGGTAAAACAAGAAATCATGGGAGTCATTGAGTTAGCAGATTATATTTATCGGCTTTTTCAATTTGATTATGAATTAGAGCTGAGTACTCGACCAGAGAATTCCATGGGCTCTGATGAGATGTGGGACTTAGCAACCAAATCGCTGGAAACTGCCCTTCAAGAAAAGAACTTACCTTATCGAGTAAACGAGGGTGACGGAGCTTTTTATGGTCCCAAAATTGATTTTCATTTAAAGGATACTTTGGGGCGTCGGTGGCAATGCGGGACTATTCAACTTGATTTTACCATGCCAGAGTGTTTCGATCTCAGTTATATTGGTGAAGATGGAATGAAACACCGACCAGTTATGCTTCATCGAACCATATTGGGGAGTGTGGAACGTTTTCTCGGAATTCTTATTGAGCATACCGCCGGGGCTTTACCGGTATGGCTATCTCCAGTGCAGGTGGTGGTTTTACCAATAGCCGAAAGACATTATTCCTATGCTCTGGAAGTCAAACAACAAATAGCTCAAGCTCAGGTACGAGTCGAGTTGAATGATGAAAATGCTACCTTAGGTGCAAAAATTCGGAAAGCCCAGCTTCAGAAAATTCCCTATATTTTAATCGTGGGTGACAAGGAAGTTGAAAATCATCAAGTAAGCGTTCGAGATAGGAAAGAAGGGGATCTGGATGGATTTTCTTTACAGGATTTCCTTCTTCGCATTCAGAATGAAATTCAAAACTTCATCATGTAGCACCATTTAAAGATTTGACCAGAACCGAATGATCGTTCATTTGCAGGAAAAACATTCATGCCACTTGGTGGTATCAGATAAGAATATAAAATCCGATATTCTACATGCCATGGCAGGTCGCTACATTAATTAAAGAATGGGCACAATGCATTGTGCCCCTACAATTTTATAATCTTTGGTAGGGGCTTGATTTATCATACCCGTGGGTTTTCAGGATTGATCCTCATGCTGCTATGCAGCACCAGATCACACCGAAAATATTTATATGTCGTTCAATTTCCCCCTTTAGCAAAGGGGGTTAGGGGGATTTGAATTATTTGGAAACCAATCGAATCCCAAACCCTCTCCCTTTATCCAAAGGGAGAAGAATAAAAAAGATTAAGCTCAAGAGATTGCCACGTCACTCCGTTCCTCGCAATGACGAATCAGAGTTCCTTCTCCCTTGATGGGAGAAGGTGAGGATGAGGGTGAAAGCCCAGAATGAGATCCTCACGGCTTCGAAAAACGAAGCCTCAGGATGACGGATGAAAGGCACACTCCTTTGAATCCCCCCTCAATGGAGGAATGCATTTAATGGTATTTTGAGGATAGGCGAAGTTTTCATTAAATAAATAACGGAAGGATGCATGAACAGAGACCTTCAACACCAAATGTATTGGAATGCCGGAGTAAGAAAGGAAAAGCGAAGAGAGCGTAATATTGAAAAAAAAGTTCATACTGATTTAGTCTGGTTGGAAATCGAACCCTATTTACGTTCCGGGATGAAAGTTCTTGATGCTGGAGGAGGATATGGTCGGTATGGTTTAGAAGTAGCTCGGAGAGGATGTGAACTTACCCTTTTAGATATTTCTTCAGCTATGCTTCAAGAAGCAAGGAGTTTAGCCCAAAAAAGTGGAATTCAGTCAATCAATTTTGTTGAAGGAAGAGTCCAAAATCTCCATCAATTTTCTAGAAAATATTTTGATTTAGTCCTATGTTTGGATGCACCAGTATCTTATGCCTATCCGGATCATTTCCGAGCTATACAAGAAATATGCCGGGTGAGTCGGAAGAGAGTTATTTTTTCGGTCGTTAATCGGCTGGGACAACTTCCGATAGCAATTGAGCAGGAAATGGGTTGGACCGGTTCTTTAAACCATACCCGCTCCTTTTTAGAAAAAGGCAATTGGGATCACCCAGAGAAATTACAACAAATTGAAAACTGGATATCTTTTTTGAATCGGTATATTTTTCCCCCATTACATGCCTTTCTTCCTGGGGAATTGGTTGACATAGTTGCAGAACAAAATTTTCAACCGGTTCGCATAATGGCAACCGGGACCTTAGCTCGATTACTCAAAACCAAGACTCTCCATCGAATCGTGAACAACCAAAAAACCTACCAACAATTTTTAAAAATATGTCAAGAATATGATTCGCAATTTGAGGTGCTGGGAGTAGGAGCCCGTTCGGCTTCGGGTTTATTAATAATAGCCGAAAGGAATGAAGATGGATCGAATTTGGAAGAAGCTTATCCTGAGAATAAAGGATGAGTCTTATCGTGAACAGGTTTATTGGTGGTTTCAAGATCAGAAACCTTATGGTTTCTGGGAGAAAGATAGTTTAACCATTGTTGCTTATGTACGAGATTGGCCAGAGGAGTCTTTTCCAGAATACATTGTTGCAGCTGAACGCGATGAAGAACCAGATGAGAATTGGGCTAAAGAATGGCGCAAACGCTTTAAGCCAATAGTCGTAAATGAGACCATTGTTATCCGTCCTCCTTGGGAACCAGCAATTCCTTCAAAGATTGATTTGGTTATTTATCCTGCTTATGCATTTGGGACCGGTGATCATCCAACAACCTTTTCTTGTATGGAATTCATATCCCAATTTTTTAAACCGGGGATGGAATTTTTAGATGTGGGCATGGGTTCAGGAATACTTTCTCTTTTAGCTTTTCGTCTTGGAGCTGGAGATATTACTTCTATTGATATTGATCCCTTGGCAATGGAAGAACTAAAACGGAACTGTGCTTTAAATCAAATACCTTTCGAAAGAATCAAATCAAAAATCGGCGATCTTACCGGTATAGAAGGTTCTTTTGATTTTATCGTGGCAAATATTGGAGCTCAATTTTTTTTAGAAAATTTACCCCTCTTGAGCAATATGCTTCATATTTCTGGTTATTTAGTTTTATCGGGTTTTCAAGGAGAGGATGTTCCTCTTATTCAGCAAAAAGCTCTATTGGTTTCTCTCGAAATAATACAATCAATCGATAAAAATAATTGGGTGACTATTGTTTATCAAAAGAGAGCAAAAAATCAATTATCCGATTGAAGAGTAATCTGAGCATTTAATGGATTTATATTTTTTCATTCTTTTTTCATAGACACATTCTTACTTTTTTGACTATAATAAGAACATACAGTTTCTTTGAAAAAGGAATTAATCTTTATTCAACGATCAATACAATAAAATATAAGCTGAGATCTCGAAATTGTAATCATTATCTAACGATTAAGGGATTTAATAGATTAATTAAAAAACTTTAAACTCACCGTATAGGATTGTGAAAGAGAGGTGCATATTTGGTTGAGAGTTGCTTTCGTTTATCTCGGGAAAGATAAAGCCTTACAGCAAATTACAAAATACATGATCAATGCGTTTGAAAAATCAGGTCATACCGTAAAGAATATTGAAATCGAGGATTCATCATCGCCTATTAATCTTAGACCATACGACGTAATATTTGTTGGTGCGTCGGTAGTCAGTGCTTTTGGTGGTAAGATTTCCCCGGAAGTGGTGAACTTTTTAAAAGGAGTAGCTGGATTGGAGGGGAAGAAAACCGTTGCCTATGTCCGACCCTCCTTGTTTGGAACCGACAAAGCCCTTCGACGCTTAATGGCGAATATGGAGTCAAGTGGGGCATTCGTTATTGACTTTCAAGCAATTAAAAGTGATAAAGATGCCCAGCTTTTATTAGAAAGGCAGTTAAAAAAAGGATAGGTTAATAAAAATGAGCAAAGAAAAAGAAAATATGAGGGAAATGTTTGAGGAGATGTTTTTTACTCCCCTCAATAGCTTTTTTGGGCCACAGGTTAGTGAGGAAGTACGAAGCCATCTTTCCCAAGCTCGAATTGAAATACTGAAGGCAATGAAAACTTTCATAGAAAGTGAAATAGATAAGCTCGAAAAAACAGTCCACGATAAATAATCATTTTATTACGATGAAAGAATTCGATTGAGAAAGCCCTCAACTTTCCTTAGGTTTTAAACCTTTGCAGATTGGGGTTGAGGGGCTCTCTCTTAATAACTATGTTTTACTCTCCAATCTCCTTGGCGACTGCTCGGAGATGCTTCAACCCTTGAACCGCTAATTCTTCTCCAGAATCAGCCAATTTTCTCCAGATGGCACATTGACGGTTGAGCTCTTCAAAACTGGGATCAAAGGATTCGATGACCATTGGACCAGTATAGTTGATTTCTTTGAGAGCAAGAAAGAATTCTTTCCAGGGGACTAGACCAGTTCCAGGAATTCCTCGGTTGTTTTCACAGACATGGACATAGCCCAAATACTTCTTTCCACAGGTTTTCACTGCTTCCCGAAAACTGGTTTCTTCCCGAATCATGTGGAAGGAGTCGAGATGGACTTTAATATTCTCATAGCCAACTTCCTGACAATAGCGGACCGCATCCTCGGCGATGTTTAAGAAATGGGTTTCAAAACGATTCACCGGTTCAACACAAATGGCGATTGAGCTTTTCTCCTGAGCATACCGAGCAATCTCTTTCATGCTGGCAATCGACCAGTCCCATTCTTGTTGGGTGCGAGGTTTCCCGCTTAAGTAGCCCCAGGCAGCGTAGACCACTCCCCCAATGATGGGAGATCCCAGCTCAACATTGATATCAACCATCTTCTTCATGAATTGAATGCCGTTTTTTCGAATGGCCGGATCGTCAGAGATCAGATTGGTTTCTTTCCCCAGAGTGGTGGTGGTGACCACTTCGAGACCGGTTTCTTGAATCTTTTCTTTGACCAGTTGGGTGGGGAAACTATCCGGTTTGCTGATGGAAATATCTAATACTTCAAAACCGAGTTCTTTCGCTTTCGGAATAACCCATAGGTCTTTTTCTGAGAAAGCTTCACTCCAGATAAAGGTATCAACACCAAATTTGAACATTGTAAAGCAACCTCCTTT